>Ga0208903_1000185_pt1 | contig 61040 bp, 41 predicted proteins | sample AntAceMetag02UKJ_FD_184769 | JGI IMG/M metagenome (GOLD analysis project Ga0208903, IMG submission 184769) | Saline lake microbial communities from Ace Lake, Antarctica - Antarctic Ace Lake Metagenome 02UKJ (SPAdes) (version 2) | ecosystem: Environmental > Aquatic > Non-marine Saline and...
CTTCCCTGAAGTTGAGTCGAAATTCCCGGCAGGAATTGGTTTGTTTTTTTCACACTTTAACTCACTCGATCCGCCGGGTTTTTCATGCCCTTTTTCATCGAAGAGTGCCCTTAAAACAGTGCCATTCTTGCCTGACCCCGAAACCTATATCGCACGATCCACTTGTGGCCGGTTTTACGTGAGATCGAAAACTGCTCACACAGCTCACTGATCGTGAAATGCCCGCTCTGCGCAAGGCTTACAAATCGTTGTCTTTGTTCCATTGGTAACTCGGTTTTCCAGGGCATAGCGCCCCATCATAACTGTTACCCATGTGTCCGGTTTGTTTGTTACCTATCCTCTCGGTTCATACCCCCGTCTTACCGCAAGCCTGACCGAGCGTCTTCACAAATGTGGCGCGATCCTTGTCGTTGAAAACGATTGGTTCTCTTCGATCTCCCCTCGCCATCACATGATAAACCGCATTCTCGAATTGGATTCGCGGAGATCGTGGCATTGTTTGAAGTAAGCTGTTCAGGCAGTTCTGTCAAATCATGTCGCTTGACCCCTAATTCCTAATTCTTGACCCCTAATTCTACCAGCAGACCAAAGAGCAGTGGAGGAACGGACCCACTCGCCGCGAAGGGCGCGGCGCCGAGGTCGAACAGCGTGGTTGCGAGGCGCTAGCCAGCCACCCGCGCGACCGATGGTGACGCGACCGCTGACCGAATTAGGGCGCATGTCCCTTGCTCTTTGACTGGGGCGTTCCCCGACACGGCGACAGCAGTTTGATAGGGCCCCTCGCGCTTATTGCTCAAACGTAAAACTTATGTGGGTTACGATCTTGTCTTCCATAAAGAATTCAAACCGGAAGCCGCCATCACCTGTTCCGAAGAAATAAACGATGTTATCGCTACCGTTCTTGGTACCAGAACCAAATATTTCCTCAAGAGCGTCCAAAGTTTCTCCAATCGGAGTGTTGTAACACAATGCAAGGTGAAAAAGCTGGGCCACGTTTTCGAAATCACCTTCAGTTCCATTTTTTAACTCGGTATATCGTTCTCTAACACTAACCAGTTTCTCAGTGTTCTTGGGCAAACGATCATGAAGCCGCGCTATTACCGTTGCTTTCACATCACCACTTAAGCCTTGTTCGTAATATTCGATTCTTTCAATTTCGTCGCGAACCTCACGGTGCGGTGAAGGACCGCTCGGTGAAACCGATTTATACGTGTCCAATTTTAGATAGACGGGATACTTCTTCCACATCTCCCCAAATTCAGACTCGTTCCATTCTTGTGATTTTTCTACGAAGCCTGAAGGAGTCCAGAAAAAGTTCGGGTTTGTCGTTTCATCGGTGAATGCTGTTGAAGAGAGCAACAAAATGCTCGCGAGATTCACGATCAGAGGTTTACTGAGGAAGTTTTTCTGCATTTTTCCGAATAGTTTTGGTATCGTCGTTTCCAACTGACGTCTCAGCTTTAGGGTTTGGCCCGATGCGCTTGGTGCCTTCTACTTCGTTTTTTGGTGAAGTAGTTGGGTAGAAGAGCGCTGTGGGTAGATCTAATGGAGGCGGGTGCTGGCCAAAAGGCAGTTTCTCTCCCTTCTTCACTCGATGTCCGTCATTGAGAAGTATGTGCATAATTTCATGAGGCAATCGAAAAGGAAAGTCTGCCAATTGCAATTGAGTGGCACTCATAATAATAAAGTTCTTTTGTTTTCCTTTCCCTTTTATTGCCGGTACCGCAGTAGCATTACCATGGAAAAATTGGCCCGGTAACGGTGGCGAAAGCGGGTCAATTTGAACAGGCATCGACTGGTATCCAAATCTTTTGACGATGAAAACATCAATTGTATTCGGATCATCATCCAAATACGGAATTAAAGCCTGTTGGTCGGGCGAACCGAGTTCAACGCCAAGAATATGCGTGAAATGATTCCGGATATTTGGCTTTTCGGGATCAATTACCTCTTCATTAAATTCTTCCGGCGGTTCTACACCATAGCTTTCACCAGAACTCACATCTTCGACAATGATGCCCGATTGAGCAAAGGCGGCATTCGCCTTCTCAACCAAACTTTTCAGTTTCGGTTTTGGGAGTGATGGAGTTTCATTCGAAGCACTCAAGTCAAAAACCGTGAATCGGACCTTCACCTTTCTTGTATCGTGTTTCTTGTGGCTTGTGTCGTTGTTGTCTTCGGTCGCCGCGCGACCAACATCGATTTCCTGCTCTACCCGCTCATCACCTTGCAGAGCGAAGCTGACCGTGATCGTATCACCAAGCTTCACCAATATGGTCTGGTCTTTTGGATCGTTGTCTTCTTTTCCTCCTGATGCAGTATCGTCGATATCGTCCGAGACCAATCGTAAGAATTCACCTCTGACAATATCCCCGTCTTTCTTATCGAGGGTATAATTTTTAGTTAGCACAGTTGCGCCTTCGCGAACCACTTCAAGTTTAACATCCACGGAATTCTTCGTTTCATCCAAGAGACGGGCTTGAAGTCGAAAATTCTCAGGATCATCACAGGTCCCGTCGAAGGGGCTGTCACTTGGCAAACCATTTGTCGTCACATAATTACTCACGCCCAAAGCTTCGGAATTCGGATCGTAAGGCTTATTCTCGTTATCTAGGATTAAGTCCACGGGCAGGAGAATCCCAACCGCCGCCGTCACGGCTCCCAGGAATCCTGTCTCTCCCTTGCTACTCACATCGAGCAAGGTGTCGTCCTCGACTGTCACGACACCCAATGACGGTTTATCGGCATCTTCCCAGTAGGGTTCCAACTTCATCGTTCCAATCATCGCGCCCGCCTCGAATTTTACTTTCAACCACCACCGCTTAGATTCTTCGTTCGTCGTTCCTAATTGATGCCTTGTTTCTTTGATCAAATAGGCGTGCTCCTCATTTTCGCTGGGCGGTAATTCTCCGGGCGAGATTACGGCACTGAATCGGTAGCGCTGGTGATCTCTCGTCTCGGGAACAATTCCATTGCCACTCCCCTGGAGATTGTAATAGCCGCCCCAGTAATCAGGAACACCATCCACCCGAATCCAACTACCCGCGAGGTAGCCATCCACTTCTCCATGTATACGCTGCTTGATCGACGCAGCCGGCAATTCCCATTCAGTGCCATCATCGGAACCCTCTTCAGCCGGGCCTGCCTCGACATAGTTATTTTCCCAAAGTCCCTCTGAGAGAGGAACTCCAGGGTTTGATTTGCCGAACCCTCGATACGCCGGAGGATCGCCGAGGCTCTGCGTTTCATCACGATAGGAACCTCTAAACAACGAAATCCCGCCTACTGCCTGAAATTCGAACATAGCGCCGGTTGGCGTGACGTCCCCATCGTCAGACACTCTCGTAAAAGGCTTAGGAGTTGACTCTTCAAATTCGTCTGGGCGAACTCTCTCTCCATAAGATTCAAACTCCGTGTCGGCTGAGAAAAAATCGAACATGGAAGCTCCCCGTAGTTGATGGATCGCGAGCATTGTGCCTATCCCGGTGCCACCCTCACTCTCATCCAGCGGATCCGATGGGTCGAGCAGATCGGTGCCTGCTAGTATCTCTGAAAGATCATCGTGCCCGTCCCTATCGGTGTCGGAGGAAAACATATCCGAACGTAGCAACGCGTATTCATCAGCATTGGAGAGGCCGTCGTGATCAAAATCGGCTTGTCCGTCACGACGATCAGCAGGGTCGAATAGATCAAATCCTAACAGTTCCAGTAAAGGATTGAGCTCGCGTATCTCCTGCCAGTCGCTCAGTCCGTCGCGATCAGTATCGAGTTGGAGATCAGAACTTCCAAATTGATATTCTTCTCCAAACGTCAGACCGTCCCCATCGTGATCAGCGAGACCGTTGGCAGGATTATTGGGGTCCCATCCCGCTTCAAGTTCAACCCCGTCAGGCAACCCGTCCGAATCCGAATCAGTGCTCGAAGGGTTCAGGTAATAGGTTTCCGTCCCAACCGTTTCCACCCAGTAGTCGATATCGTAACTCGTGTATTCGCCGGTTGCTTCGTCATAGGTGCCATCTGTGTAGGTCGACCAGTAACCGGACTCGAAAAGTCGCACGAAGCCTTCGATTTCGTTGAGGTCTGAGATGCCATCGCCGTCCCCATCCGCAGAGAAGGGATCGGTGCGATAAACAAATTCAGCCCCATTCGTGATACCGTCTTCGTCCTCGTCCCCGGAGGGTTCCATGGGATGCTGAAACGCAAATTCCTCCGGCAAATCAGTATCGCTGTAGACAACCAAATCAGCTGGATCGAGAGGATTCATCCGATATTGCCATTCCCACGCATCGCTATAGCCATCATCATCTCCATCACTTCGCAGCGGGTCGCTCGTATGAATCGGTATCGCAGGGATCACTTGAACCGGTTCCTCCCATGAGTAGCTTTCTCCCGTGTCCGCGTCGGTGTAGGAGAACGTTTGATTCTCGTATACCTCATCACTTGCTTCAACGGTATAGGCGTAGGTAACGACTTCGCGCCCGCGGACCTCGGTCAGATCATCCAGTCCATCGCGGTCGGAATCAGCGAGGAGAGGACTCGTCCTCAGTGCAAACTCTTCAGCATTGCTCAGACCATCATTGTCGAGATCCCCTTCCATTGCGGCCGGATCTGTTTCATCGACCCCGAAAAAACGTTTCCAGGCGGTGAGGAAATCAGTCGTTACTGGAGGAGGCGAGTCAACGCTCTCACCTGCGTTGCCATCATCTGCCCCCGTATCAGGGATGTCATCCGCGCTATTACCCGACCCGCCGGTCTCTGAATTACCTGCCGTTCCCGCACCATTCTCAGGATCGTCCGCAGGCACCTCGATTTCGGGACTGTTTTCATCCATCGGATCAGTCAACATGACGAGGGATTCCATCCCGTCTTCATAGGTATCGAAATCGGAATCAGGGTTGAGGTAGTCCGTTCCCAGAACAAATTCTTCTCCGTTGGTGAGGCCGTCCGAATCCGTATCAGCGTTTCCGTCTGAGGAATCAGTCGGGTTGAAACCCATATCCCTCTCATACCCGTCATCTAATAAATCAAAATCAGAATCTGCGTTGTTCGGGTCAGTATAAACGGTTTCAAACACGGAATATTCGTAATCAAATGACTCCTCATACGATTCTCCGCTCGAATCGTCATAGATGGTTTCGGAGTAGGTGTCCGTGTAAGTGACATAGACCTCGAACCCATTGGTCTCATCCGCATCGATTATGCCATCGTCATCACTGTCGGTCGTGCTATCCTGATAGTCATCGCCGGAACTGCCCGTATCATCATACCCGTAGTCATACGAACTATCGTAATCCGAATAATCGCTACCAGTATCGTCGATCCACTCGCCGGTATCGTCGTCGTAGCCATCACCATCCCAATCATCCGCATAAAAAGACGGATCAAAAATGGCCAGCACCCACACGGCTAGAAGAATAGCTCTATGTTCGCGGCACCATTCCAGCATCGTTTTCGATGAGCGTTTTCGCTTTGAAAACCGTGAACTGGAGATGAAAACCATAGGCAGAAACGTTAGAAGATTTTCCCAGATTGAGGCAAGCCCATTTTGCAAAAGTTTCAGGATAGGTCTCGAATCGCTGACGCACGGTCTCTTCCGATCCGGCATACAACCACCGAATCCGTCACCTGATTTCCTTGACGGGCAGTCCCAAGCCGTTACTCTGTAAACGTTCTGACAGGGGAGCGCATGTCGCTGAGAACGCCGCTAAGGCAAGACCCTTTGAACCTGAAGCAGGTAATGCTGTCGCAGGGAGTCGTTTATGAAATTTATTTCTCAATCTTACTCAGTCCCGGACCGTAACTCTTTTCTGAAGAGTGCTTCTGCGCGGCGCCTTTTCTGATACCCTTTTTCCACCTCGACCTTCATCTCATGATTACACCCAGCGAATCCACCCCGTCCGAACCAAAAACCGTTTCCGACGTTTTTCCGAACAGCACTCGAATTTATGTCGAAGGGAAGATTCACCCTGATATTCGCGTTGCGCTTCGTGAAGTTTCCCTGAGTGAAACGAAGCGCCCTAACGGTCGCATTGAGCAGAATGAGCCGGTCAAGATTTATGATACGAGTGGTCCCTGGGGCGATGCTTCTTTCGAGGGGAATATCAAGGAAGGCCTCCCCCCTCTGCGGCGCGACTGGATTCTCGCCCGGGGAGATGTTGAGACCTATGAAGGGCGTGAACTGAAGCCTGAAGATGATGGTTATCTTTCCGACGAGCACGCGTCGAGTTACAACGAGAAGAAGGAAGAGAAGAATCGCCTCAAAGTGTATCCTGGACTGAGACGTGAGCCGCTTCGTGCCTCCGCTGGTCATCCTGTGACACAGATGTGGTATGCGAAGCAGGGCATTATTACTCCGGAGATGGAATATATCGCAATTCGCGAAAACCTCGGTCGGAAAGAAGCTTTTGAGGCAGTGACCGAGAGTGACGGCCCTCGCAACCTCTTGAATTTTCAGCATCCGGGGGAATCCTTCGGTGCCAAGATTCCTGATTACATCACGCCGGAATTTGTGCGTGACGAAGTCGCGCGTGGACGGGCCATCATTCCTTCGAACATCAATCACCCTGAGAGTGAGCCGATGATCATCGGGCGTAACTTTCTCGTGAAGATCAACGCGAACATCGGAAACTCGGCGGTGGCTTCGACGATCGATGAAGAAGTGGAGAAGTTGCAGTGGTCTACCCTCTGGGGCGGCGACACGGTGATGGATCTTTCCACCGGCAAGAACATTCACGCGACCCGCGAGTGGATCATCCGTAACTCCCCTGTTCCAATCGGAACAGTTCCTATCTACCAGGCACTTGAGAAAGTGAATGGCCGTGTTGAGGACCTTTGCTGGGAAGTCTTTCGCGATACCCTTATCGAGCAGGCTGAGCAGGGCGTCGATTACTTCACGATCCACGCCGGTGTCTTGCTTCGCTTTGTTCCGATGACGGCGACTCGCATGACCGGAATCGTGAGTCGTGGCGGTTCGATCATGGCGAAATGGTGCCTCTCTCATCATAAAGAGAATTTCCTCTACACGCACTGGAGCGACATTTGCGACATCTGTGCTGCCTACGACGTGAGCTTTTCAATCGGAGACGGTCTTCGTCCCGGATCAATCGCTGATGCGAATGACCGGGCTCAGTTCGGCGAGCTCGAAGTTCAGGGAGAACTCACTGAAATCGCCTGGTCAAAGGGTGTTCAGGTCATGAACGAAGGCCCTGGACACGTGCCCATGCACATGATTGAGGAGAACATGCAAAAGCAGATCGAATGGTGTCACGAAGCCCCTTTCTACACGCTTGGGCCGCTCACGACTGACATCGCTCCCGGTTATGATCACATCACCAGTGGTATTGGCGCAGCAATGATCGGCTGGTATGGCTGTGCGATGCTTTGCTACGTGACTCCGAAAGAGCACCTCGGCCTTCCCAATCGTGAAGATGTTCGCGATGGCGTCGTTACTTACAAGATTGCCGCTCACGCGGCGGATCTTGCGAAAGGGCATCCGGCCGCGCAAGAGCGCGACAATGCCCTGAGTAAGTCACGTTTCGAGTTTCGCTGGGAAGATCAATTCAATCTCTCCCTCGACCCGACAAAGGCCCGTGGCTTTCACGACGAGACCCTTCCTCAAGACGGAGCGAAGACCGCTCACTTCTGTTCGATGTGTGGGCCTACTTTTTGCTCGATGAAGATCTCCGAAGAGGTTCGCGAGTATGCAGCCAAGCAAGGTCTCACCGAAGAGGCGGCTCTTGAAAAAGGGATGCAGGAAAAGGCGGATGAGTTCACTGAAAAGGGTGCTGAAATCTATTCCTAGCCCAAAACAGAGATATTACCTGCCTTGAGTGATCAACCACCAAGAATCCTCTACTGCCGCTGTGCTTTTGCGCAAGTCGTGCCGGGCGAGGTCAAAGATGAAGTCCTGAAACGGCTTTGTGAGTCGGGCGTCTCATTCGAGACCGTGTCTGACCTCTGTGAGATGTCGGCGCGAAAAGACGAACGCCTCACGCAGATTTTCGAGGGCGACGCACCGATTAAAATTGCGGCGTGTTATCCCCGGGCCGTAAAGTGGCTTTGTCACAATGCCGGAATCACCTTTCCCGAAGATGATTCCGTCGAAGTACTGAATATGCGTGAGGAGACAGCCGAAGCGATTGCTGATAAGTTGCTGAACAACGCTGACGAATCATGAAGAACGAAACCAATTCCCTGCAGGTCATCATTTATGAAGGCGCCGGAGCGAGTCCCTGGACCTCCGAAGATAGAGTCTCGGTCACGATGACCTTGCTTGATCAGGGCTATTCGGTTTTGCGTATCTCAGAGAGCGCAAACGAAGCCAGCCTGAGCAAATTTGACGATTCGATTCCTGTGATCGTCCTCGGCCAATTCACCGGAACACCTCCCACTATCGTTGATGAGTCGGGTGATATCAAAATCACGACCCGCGATACAAGCGGTCTCGCAAGCGACGCGGTGACTTCTCTCGTTTCGGAGATTCGGGATGAGATGAATGTTGGCCTCAATCAGCCGAATGTGAACGGTGCCTGGAAGCCCTGGTTTCCGGTGATCGATTACGATCGCTGCACCAACTGCCTGCAGTGCTTGAGCTTTTGTCTCTTCGATGTCTATGGCGTTGATGAAGAGAAGCAAATTCAGGTGCAGAACAATGACAATTGCAAAACGAACTGTCCTGCCTGCTCACGCGTTTGCCCGGAAGTGGCGATCATGTTTCCGAAGTATGCTTCGGGCCCGATTAATGGCGAAAAAGTAAATCAGGCTGACCTCGAACGCGAAAGCATGAAGGTCGACATCACCTCACTTCTTGGCGGTGATATCTACTCCAGTCTGAAGACGCGTAGTGAAAAAGCAAAATCAAGATTTTCGAAAGAGCGGAGCCCTGACAAAGCCCTTGGCGAGAGAAAGCGTTGCCTCACCAAACTGCAACAATCCGGAATCATCCCGGCTGAAGTGCTTGCTGAGCTCGACCTCGATTCGCTTCCCTCACCTGAAGAAATGCAGAGGAAGGCGAAAGAACTCGCCGAGCTACGGGGTAATGCGTAGGGAGCAGGGCTTAGCTGGAAGTCTCACGCAGAGACTCAGAGGCGCAGAGTTTTTTTCCTTTATTCTCCGCAGCTCAGAGCCTCTGCGTGGGAATATCTGACGTGGCCGGCTCCTCTCTGAGGCCGCTTCGCCGGCTATCTCAGATGCGCTCGACTCGTTGGCACAGGCACGTTACTTTTAAGGCGCGGTATCAGTCGACCCGTCCACCTCATCAGAATCTGATTTGAAACGATAGACCAGATCGAGAAACGCAAAATAACGCTGAGTTTTCGCTTCTTTATCATTCGACTGCAACATCAACCATCCGCGGTCGAGATAGCATCTAGTCGCAGCGGTAGAATTCTGTCGAGAACGGCATCACCTCTTAGACCTCTTATCCCGTGCCGCAGAGGAAGCATCGCTGCGTGCGACCGAAGACAGGTGGCACCGACCGGGGCGGAGACTCCCCGCTACAAAAGAATCACTCCGCTTTTTGCGGTGATACGGACTTCCACCAAATCACTGCTCCCATTACCATGAGGCCGATGTTCTGAGCGATCTTCACCGGGTAGTTCATCTCACCGGTTCCACCGAAGCAGCCGCAGCTGATATCGAGTCCGCGAATCCAGGCGGAGATAATCGCGATAGTGAAGAAGGCCACCATTCCAGTGATAATGAGACTCGCGCTTTTCGCAAAACGAGCCCACATCACAGCAATCCCGGAAATCACTTCCAACCAGGGAAGGAGAAGAGCTGCGGCGACCGCAAAGGGATCGCCAATGATCTCAAAGTTTCGCACCGCATCTGAAAAGCCGATCGGGTCCTTGATTTTGGCAATCCCACTCCAGATAAAGAGCGCTCCGAAGACGAGTCTCAGGATGAAGAAAAAAGGCTTCATTCCCCTGCCCCTTCCTTGCGATAGGCTTCAGCAAGGAGGCTGACAGGGTGTCTCACCTCAGCGCTTTCGCCGATTCCGTTCTGAATCTGGAGGTGGCAGCCGGGATTGGCGGTTGCGACGAGGGTGGCCCCTGTCTTTTTAATGCACGCCGCTTTCTCCCTCAGCAGCTTTCCGGCCTGTTCCGGCTGAGTGATGTTGTAAATGCCGGCGCTTCCACAGCAGTCCGTCGCATTTTCGAGTTCGACCATTTCAAGTCCGGGGATGGCATTGAGAATCGATCTCGGCTCGCTGGAAATTCCCTGACCGTGACACAAGTGACACGCTTCGTGGTAAGTCGTGCGAATCTTCTCTGAGGCGTCCCCTTCTGGTTTCCTGAAATCGATTTCGACGAGCCATTCGGAAATATCTTTCACCTTGCGATCCCACGCTTTCGCCTTTTCGACGTAGTCGGGATCATTCTTGAGGATACCGCTGAAATGTTTGAGGTGAGAACCGCAACCCGCCGCATTCGTAATAACCGCATCGAGCGACTCCAGATCAAACAGATCAATCATCCGTCGAGCCTGAACTGCCGCCTGCTCCAGATCGCCATTGTGGGCGTGCAGGGAGCCACAGCAGCCCTGCGATCGGGGCGTCACGACTTCGCAGTCGTTGGCGAGGAGAACCTCGACGGTGTCGCGATTCGTATCGGAAAAGATGAGGTCCTGAACGCACCCCGTGAGCATCCCGACGCGGTGCTGTTTTTCTTTGGTCGCTTCGATTTCTCCAATCAGCGCGTCGGAGAAATGACGCTTCACGGTTGGCGTTGTCGGCTCAAGCGCCCTCAAATGTTCCGGAAGCAAGCGCAGAACGCCACTCGCCCTGACAAGACGACAGAGCCCGCTCGCCTGATAGAGCCAGAGAGACCTTCCTACGAGTCGGAGCTTCCACTGCCGGGCAAAGAGATGCTTCAGGGTCAACCAGCGCCAGAATTGTCGTTCCGGAGTAAAAAGGACACCGGCTTCCTCTATTTCGGCGCGAGCGTTCTCGAAAAGAACGGGGTAATCGACTCCGGCCGGACAGGCCGTGGTGCAGGCGAGGCAACCGAGACAGTAATACATTTCCTCTCCGAACGCTTTCGTTACTTCGAGTTCGCCATCGGCAATGGATCGCATCAAAGCAATGCGGCCGCGCGGGCTGTTTCGCTCTTCGCGTGTCTCGAGGTAGGTCGGACAACTCGGCAGGCACATTCCGCAGTGCATGCACTGCTGGACCACCGAGTAGTCGAGGTCGCTCATGTATTTGAGCGGTCGCATCGTTTGTGAATCACTCATGATGCGGTGGAATCAAGATCGAATATTTTTCCAGGATTGAGAAGCCCATGAGGATCGATTGCCCCTTTAATCTGCTTGAGCAGCGGGTAGCTGGCGTCAGCGAATTGTTGCGGCAAAAATGGCTTTTTCGCGAGGCCTACGCCGTGCTCTCCGGTGATGGTGCCGCCAAGCTCAATGGTCTTGGTGAAAATTTCAGCAAGCGCCGCTTCGACTCGTTCCATCTCCTCTTCGTCAGTTTCATCGGTCAGGATAGTAGGATGAACGTTTCCGTCTCCGAAGTGACCAAAAGTGGCGACTTCGAGGCGGTGGCGGACTCCTACTTCCTCTACAAATTCCACGATCTCCACCAATCGGCTCCGAGGCACGGTGACATCTTCCAAAATCGTCGTGGGACGAATTCGTGCGAGGGCAGAGAATGCGGTTCGACGTGCCGAAGCCAAGCGAGTCGCGTGCGCGTCGTCCTTAGCCTGTTCCACTTCGATCGCTCCGTTTTCCCTGGCAATCGCGGCCATCGCGGCGACTTCATCCTCGACGACACTGACAGGCCCGTCGGTTTCCATGAGCACCACCGCGGCGGCTTCGGTGGGCAGACCGACCTTGGCGTAAGCTTCAACGCTGGCGCAGGTTTTCTTATCGAGAAACTCCAAGGTGCAGGGAATGATTTGTTTTTCGATAATGTCAGAGACCGTTTTCGCGGCGGCGGTCATGGAATCAAATGAGGCGAGAAGGGTTCGCCGCGCGGCCGGCCTTGGCACCAGCTTGAGAAGCACCTTCGTGATGATTCCGAGGGTGCCTTCGGAACCGATGAAGAGATCTTTCAATGAATACCCGGCGACGTCTTTGACGCACTTAGACCCTAGCCAGGCAATCTCGCCATTCGCGAGAACGACCTCCATTCCCATGACGTAATCTCGCGTCACGCCATACTTCAGACCGCGCAGGCCACCCGAGTTATTAGCGACATTCCCACCAATCGTCGAAATCTTCATCGAGCCGGGATCAGGTGGATAGAAGAGCCCATGCGGAGTCGCAGCGTCGTCAATTGCCTTGGTGATGACACCTGTCTCGCAGAGAATCGTTAGATTGGCGGTATCCAATTCGAGAATCGCATTCAAATGAACGAGGCAGAGCACAATCCCGCCGGCGACGGGAACGCTTCCTCCCGATAAGCCGGTTCCTGAGCCGCGGCTCACGATGGGGACGTTGCGGGAGGCGGCGAGTTTCACGACGTGGGCAACCGCTTCGGTATTTCGCGGAAGGACGACACAGCTCGCTTTCGCTTTGAGCACCGCCGTTCCATCGAAACCGTAGGGAATCAGATCTTCGGGACTGGTTAGCACGTTTTCGGGACCCACGATTTCTCGGAGCGACTTAATAAAGGCTGAGTCAATTCGATCTGAGGTCGGCGGTAATTTCATGCGTAGGCGGTTGCATAGAAATAACCCGCTTGCGGCTTGATTCACAAGTCCGCAGAGAGGCCTTTTTCGAAAATCGTCCTCTGAAGGCGCATCCCCCCTTCGCGCTATAGCGTCCCGAAGCCTTCGCGTATAGTCTGAAACGGTGAAACTGCGCTCTACATGCCGCTTTTGGCATCCGATAATTCGCGTCGGGACGTTTTTGTCCGTCCTGTTGCTATGCGTCACAGCCCGATCTGCCGATATTTCACCGGAGGATACTGAGTTTTTCGAAAAGAAAATCCGCCCCGTCTTGGTTGAGAATTGTTACAAATGTCACGACTCTTCTAAGGAAACTCTAAAGGGTGGTCTCGCGCTTAACTCTCCGGTAGGGATTCGTGAGGGTGGTGACAGCGGGAACATCATCGCAACGGGAGATCCTGAAACGAGTCTTCTTGTCAAAGCGATTCGCTATCAGGACAAAGAGTTTCAAATGCCTCCGAAAACGCAGCTGCCGTCTTCGGTCGTAGCTGATTTTGAAAAATGGATTGCGATGGGAGCTCCGGATCCCCGTCCAGAGATTGAGGCAAAGCCCAAAGCACTCACGGGAATGAGTTCGGAAGAAGGCAGGGATTTCTGGGCCTTTCGCCCCCGTGAAGAAATTAAACCTCCCGCCGCCGCCGCCGGAGAGAGCGAGCATCCTGTCGATCGATTTCTTTTGGCGAAGCAAAAAGAAATCGATCTCGAGCAAGCCCCTCCCGCGAGCAAGGCCTCCTGGCTCAGGCGAGTCACTTTTGACCTCACCGGATTGCCTCCGACCCCTGCCGAACTTACCACCTTTGCCGCGGATAACCGCACCGAGGCCCAGAGTAAGGTCGTGGATCGACTTTTGGCCTCACCCGAATACGGCGTTCGCTGGGGACGCCACTGGCTCGATGTCGCTCGCTACGCAGACTCCAATGGACTCGATGAGAACCTGACATTCGGACATGCCTGGCGCTACCGGGATTACGTAATCGATGCTTTTCAGAATGATCTCCCCTTCAATCAATTCATCATTGAGCAAATTGCCGGAGACCTCCTTCCTAATGCGACTGAGCAAAACCATGTCGCGACCGGTTTTCTGGCACTGGGCGCTCGGGTCCTCGCTGAGCCAGATAAAGAGAAACTCGCAATGGATGTGATCGATGAACAGCTAGACACCACTGGGAAAGCCTTTCTCGGGCTGACTTTGGGCTGTGCTCGCTGTCATGACCATAAATTTGATCCCATTATGCACGCCGATTATTACTCCCTTGCGGCAGTGTTTCGGAATTCACTTAATTTTGCCGAGCCCAATACTGGCGTGGTCAGCCACTGGTATGAGCGTGATTTTTCTACCGAAAAAGAGAAGGAAACGCTCAAGGAATGGGATGATAAGATCAAAGCAGCGAAGAGTGCTGCCTCATCCTTCAAAACCAAGGCCGTCACGAACATCCGTGCCAATGCACGAGCCGGTGCGGTTGAATATTTGGAAGCGGCAACTCGATTTGAAACCGGGGCTTCTTTGGTCGTGATTTCCGAAATCGCCGAGGAAAAAGGTCTTCACCCACGAGTTTTACTGAACACGAGGCGGCATCTCGATGTGAATCATGATTCAGAAGTCTTTGCTCCCTGGTGGACGTTTTTTGAGGCACGTGATCTTGCCGGAATGCGAAAGTTTTATGAAGGGCAGTTCAGCAAAGCCGTGCTCGATTTCACCGCGTTGCAAAAGGATGATCCGAAAGTGAAAGTGCTACCCGATCCGAAAAGCGAAGCGTTCCGTGCCGCTCTTTTTGATCTAAGCGGCTTTCTCACGGTTCCTGCGAAGGCTGAGCATGCGTTGACGAAAGAGAACCTCGCCGAATACTACAAGCGTGCAGAGGAAGCCCGCCTTATCGAAATCAGCGCTCCGGATGCCACTGCTGTAATGGGAGTTGCTGACCGTAAGGAGATCGAACCCGCGCTGGCTATTCATATCCGGGGCAGCCACCTGAATCTCGGGAAAGAAGTTCCCCGCGCCGTTCCTGCTGTTTTCCCCAATCCCTCAGCGGCGTTTCCTGAAAAGGCGAGCGGGCGCCTCGAGGTGGCGAATTGGCTTGCCGATCCTGAGAATCCCCTCACCGCTCGAGTCATCGTAAACCGGGTCTGGCGTTGGCATTTTGGAAAGGGGCTCGTCGCCTCCACCGAGAATTTTGGTGTGATTGGAGATCGCCCCAGCCATCCCGATCTTCTCGACTGGCTTGCGAATTGGTTTGTTGCTCACGATTGGAGCATTAAGAAGTTAAATCGGCTTATTATGCTTTCCGATTCTTACGGGATTTCCACGAAACCGTTAAGTGATCGTTACGAAAATGTGGATCCTGATAATCGCTTTCTTTCCCATTTCCCGATTAAGAGGCTCGAAGCCGAGGCGATCCGGGATTCCATCCTCGCCGTCTCAGGCCGTCTTGATCTCGAACAAGGTGGGAAGACGATTCCGCTGCGCAACCGTCAGATGGTCTTCAATCACACATCAATAGATCACACCTCCTACGATTCGGTTCGTCGGTCTGCGTTTTTACCCATTGTCAGGAATAATGTTTACGATTTGCTTCCGCTTTTTGATTTTCCCGATCCCACGATGCCAACCGGAAGCCGGCAGTCCACTGTCATTGCTCCTCAGGCGCTCTTGATGATGAATAGTCCTCTCCTGCGGGAAAGTGCCGCAGCGTTCGGCAGCCGACTTAGAAAGTCAGCGGGGTCGGTTCCCGAGCGAATTGAAGAGGCTTGGTTGCTGGCTTTTGGAAGAACTCCATCGGAAAGCGAGATCGAAATGTCGGAAACCTTTATCAACTCCGGAAAAAATGAAAGCGAACAGTGGCAGCGTTTTTGCCAGAGTCTTTTTGCCTCAAACGAATTTATCTACCTCAATTGAATCCGCCACTAAATCGTCGTCAAATGCTGGGAACCGGAGCCCTCGGTTTCAGCCAGCTTGCGTTCCAATCATTACTGGGTTCGGAGAAAGATATCACGAGCCAGCAGCCGAATCATCCTGCGCGGGCGAAGCGAGTCATTTTTCTCTTTATGAAGGGTGGGCCGTCGCACATCGACACCTTCGATCCGAAGCCGATGCTGGATCGGGATCACGGAAAGCCCCCTCCCTTCGACCTTCCTCGCGTTACTTTTGCGAAGCAGGGAAATCTGCTAAAATCTCCGTGGAAGTTTAAGAATTACGGCGAGAGCGGGCTCCCTGTCAGTGAGCTCTTCCCCAATGTCGCCCAATGTGTCGACGATCTTTGCATAATTCGCTCGGTGCATGGCACTAACCCTGCCCACGGCGGCGCTTTGCTTAAGCTTCACACTGGTAGCGATACATTCGTGAGACCGAGTATGGGCTCATGGATCTCCTACGGGCTGGGGTCTGAAAACAGAAACCTCCCCTCCTTTATCACGATTTGCCCGACACTCGCGCATGGCGGCGTCAATAACTGGGGGGCGGCCTTCCTTCCCCAAAGTTGTCAGGGGACCCCGATGGGCACAGCGAGCGCAAAATCACAGGATGCAAAGGTCAACCACATTGCCAATCCTTCGCTCTCTCCTCTCGATCAGCGAAAGCAGCTCGATTTCATCCAGTCCCTGAATCAAAAGGCGATCGATCGCAACCCGCAAGAGGAAGCCCTCGACGCCCGTTTGCAGTCCTACGAACTTGCCTACCGGATGCAGACCTCGATGCCGGATGCACAGGACCTTTCAGGCGAAACGGAACTGACTAAGAAACTTTATGGCATTGATGATCCCGTCACTGAGGATTTCGGACGGCAGTGCCTCCTCGCCCGTCGCTTTTGTGAGCGCGGAGTAAGATTTGTTCAGGTCACTCACAGCGACTCCGAAGTCCAGTGGGACCAACATGGTAATCTCTATCAGGGGCATACCAAAAATGCAGCGGAGGTCGACAAGCCGATTGCCGGACTGCTCAAGGATTTGAAGTCCCGCGGTCTCCTTGAAGACACCCTTGTTGTCTGGGGCGGTGAGTTTGGACGGACCCCGACCGCCCAGGGCAACAACGGACGCGATCACAACCCGCACGGGTTCACGGTGTGGATGGCCGGAGGCGGTGTCAAAGGCGGTATGGCTTATGGCGCGACAGATGACTACGGTTATTATGCGGAACGTGACAAAATGCATGTCCACGATCTTCATGCGACGATTCTTCATCTCCTGGGGCTTGATCACGAGCGTCTCACCTTCCGTTACGCAGGGAGAGATTTCCGTCTGACCGATGTCGACGGACACGTCGCTAAGGCGATTTTAGCCTAAAAATCAGGCCTTTGGCCTGAAGCATGCTCCTTTTCGCGGAGTTCGGGCGTAATCCGTTAAAAACGGAGCATTTCACGCTCTATTTGCACAATTGCATTCGTGCGCTATATCTCACCCAACCTATGGCCATCACTATTCCCGAAATTCCAGAGGACGCTCCTTTTTCAGCAGAGCAACGACAGTGGCTCAAAACGTATCTGAAGGAACTGGCTAAGTCCATTTCCTCGGGTGCGCAGGCAATTCCGTCTGGTGCGGCAGGGAAACCGCGTGCCCTTTTTCTATACGGAAGCCAAAGTGGAAACGCCCAGGCGCTTTCCGAGGGCTTTGCGGAACGACTCATGGAGAACGGCTGGTCTGCAGATGCGGTCGACATGGAGGATCACGCAAAAGTGAACCTTGGCATGGAACCGCTCGTACTGATTATTACCAGCACCTGGGGCGAAGGCGATCCTCCCGACAACGCGATTGAGTTCTGGGAAAAGTTCTCTTCTGACTCACAGGAAAAACTCGAGAATACTCGCTTTTCAGTTCTCTCACTGGGTGATACCAACTATGCCGATTTTTGTGAAATGGGTAAACTCTTTGACGCCCGTCTCGAAGCACTGGGCGCGAAGCGCATTGCGACGAGAGTTGACTGTGACGTCGATTACGAAGATCTGGCCGAAGAGTGGTACCGGGCAGTCACCGGCAAACTCGATGAAATTGGAAAAGAAGTCTTCACCACGACCGTGACCACGACTGGTGGAGGAGAAGTCGAATCGATCGAAAATATTCCTTTTGGGAAAAAGCGCCCGTTCCCTGCGCCGATGAGTTTTCGCAAGCAGCTCAATCTATCCCCATCCGATCGAGACACGAGACATGTTGAACTGAAATTGGATGGTTCCGATCTCGAATATGAGGTGGGCGATGCGATTGCCACTTTCCCCAAGAATGATTCTGGTCTCGTAGACGAGATACTTTCGATTCTTCCGTTTAATACCGCCGTCTCTGTGACCGTCCCAGACGGATCGAAGAAGCCGCTGCGTGATGCCCTGAGGGAAGATTATTCGATTCGTTCGATTCCGAAGTCATTGCTCAAAAAGTGGCAGCCCCTGACCCATCATCCCTATCTCAGCGCGGTTATTGACGATGACAAGGCTCTTAACGAAATCATTGAGGGCCGCGAAATTGTCGATCTTCTCTACGAATTCCCTGCCGACTTTAAGAGCGGTCAGGATTTTGTGAACTTACTGCGCAGACTCCAACCACGCCTCTATTCGATTGCTTCGAGTCCGAAGAAGCATCCGGGTGAGGTACACGTGACGGTTGCCAAAGTGACTTACGAGACTCACGGAAGAACCCGAAAAGGAGTGTGCTCCACTTTTCTTTGTGAAGGACTTGAAGAAGAAGAGGAAGTTCGCGTCTTCATGCAGCCTACGAAGCATTTCAAGCTTCCCGAAGATCCGTCGAGAGATGTCATCATGGTCGGCCCCGGAACCGGTATCGCCCCCTTCCGAGCCTTCCTCGAGGAGCGTGAGGTAACCGAGGCACCCGGCCGGAACTGGCTCTTCTTCGGTAATCCACACGAGGCAACGGATTTCTTCTACCGTGACGAGTTTGAAGCGATGCAGAAAAAAGGGGTCCTTTCCCGGATCGACGTCGCCTGGTCACGAGATCAGGCCTACAAGATTTACGTGCAGGACAAGATTCGTGAGTTCTCCGAAGAAGTCTGGAAGTGGATCGACGGAGGCGCTCACTTTTACGTCTGCGGAGACGCCAATTACATGGCTCCCGATGTCGAGAAAGCCCTTTTCGAGTTGATCCGTAAATACGGTAATCTCAACGACGAAGGTGCTGCCGATTACCTCAAGCGCCTCAAGGACGAGCATCGCTACCAGCGTGACGTTTATTGATTGCTTAGCTCGCGAGTGGCTCGATTTAAGGAATAAACTCATCATCCGCGTCAGGATAAGAATTTGTAAAACCGGGCTGAAGGCCCGACCGCACGGAGCCGGGCCCTTCAGGCGGCACCTCTTGGCCTTTCTTAATCCCGTGGCTAAAGCCCCGAGCTGAGTGCGATAGGGCCTTAAGCCCGGTTTGAAACAGACATTATCCTAACCGAGGTGATGAAACTCAATCCGCGACAAGTTTAAACCAAAGAGGGTTAGGCCGATGACCTAACCCTCTTTGGTTTAAGGTCGATGCCTTATGCCGAAGATCCTACTCGGATGATGTGAGGAGGGACTCGTGCCGAGGGCGATTCAAGTGCCGGCACTCTCGCTGGATTGACTGCGCCTCGCGCGAGGCACAGCTACCAAATTTTGGAATCCTACTTCTTGAACATTTCGTTTGTTTCGTCGCCGCCGCTGAGGGCGTAAGCGACGAGGTCGAGGACTTCCTCTTTCGTGAGCATGCTCAGAAGCATGGGAGGCATCGGCGAAACTTTTGACACCTCGAGACTCTTCACTTCCTTGCGATCCACGTTGACCCGCTGATTGGGATCGGAGACGTCTGTGTTAAGAGTCACGTTGTCACCGCTGAGATTCACGACAACACCGCTAACCATTTCGCCGTTATTCTTTGTCACGACGATTGGCGCGAACTGCTCATTGATCTCCTTGCTGGGATGAATGATCTGGTCAAGGAAGTCATGGGGCGAGTAACGTCCTCCTGAGCCGGTAAGATCAGGGCCCGTCATGCCGCCGCCATCGGCGAATCGGTGGCAGGCGTAGCAGGCTGCGGCGGCGAACATCTTGCGACCATTTGAGTAGTCCCGGCCCTTCATATCTGTGTCAGCAGCTTTGCTGAGTTCGTCGAGCGTCCACATCGTAGGAGTTCTTCCTACAAAGATGGCACCCACGTTTTCGATCGCTGATTTCACCTCTGCCTTCTTCGCAATGAGCTCGGCGTGTTCTTTCTTCTCGGCTTCCGAGAAGGTTGCGAGAGCATCATTTCGGATGAACTCGATGAATTTGGTAAAGCTCGCGCCACCCTTGTAGTTGGCTGCGGTGAGAAACCAGTTGAGGAAGGCGACGCGGGTCTCACTCGTCCAACCGGTCTTGACCATGCGAAGGCTTCTCGCGTGTTCCATTTGCTCTTCCTGGGAAATCGCCGACTCAAGAAGGGCAATTCCCTTCCCTGCTGCCGAAGGCGCTTGAAGGTAGGCGAGCGTTTCGAGGAGAAGCCAGTTAAGATCGAACTGCTTTGATGGAAGTGACGGATCGAGCGCGGCAATGATTTGGTTCTTCATCGCTTCGTCTGGCTCGCCAAACCGATGCATCGCAACCTGCAGAGCACGCGCTGTCGTGAGCTTCGTGCGGTGCTTCAGCGAGGCAAATTCGTGAGTCACGAGCGCATTCAAAATCGCGTTGCCAACCGCAGAATCAGGAGCGGCTTCGCCTTCAGCACGATGCTGAGGATCGGTGCCGACAAGACGAGCAAGGGCGAGAAGTGCGACGGCTTGCTTGTCAGGACTGCTTTCCTTGAGCGCTTTCTCCTGCCAAGTCGCAGCAGGCTGATGCTCGAGGATAACCCGGGCCGCTGAACTAACCCATCGGTCGGCATGATCAAGTTGAGCCCAGGCCGCAGCAATTGCCTCGGCACTCTGGACACCGTGAAAGGCTTCGAGCTCGTGTCTCAATTTGGCAGCAGCTGTGATCTCGGCCACTTCGGTTACGAGTTCAGTGGACTCATCACCGACATAGGTCACGCGATAGAGACCCGACTGAACACGACGTCCACCGATCGCAAAATACATCGCGCCGTCTTTGGGGTGAACAAGTCCATCCGTTACGGGAAGCGGTGCTCCCGTGATAAATTCTTCCTTCGTTCCGACGTAAGTGGCTCCCTTTTGCTCAAGCGACACCGCGTAGACCTTGCCCCAGCTCCAGTCCATCACGTAGTAGGCTTCCTGATACTTCCTGGGGAATTTGGCCCCATATCCGAAGAGTGTTCCGGTAGGAGACCCCGGGCCGATGTTAAGTGTTGAAGGAAGGCTCTCGGCGTAAAACTCAGGGTATTTTCCGGCTCCGTTGCGCCATCCGTATTCGCCACCACTGACGACGTGATTCACGCGTGTTGGACGATACCAGGGAGTGTTGAAGTCATACTCCATGTCAGCATCGTAAGTGAAAAGCTCACCCTGCTTGTTGAGTGATCCGCCGTAGATGTTACGAAAACCGGAAGCGAAGATTTCGAATTCCTTTCCGTCACGCGAAATGCGGTAAATGATGCCACCGGGAGCGAGCACGCTGCGATTGTGTCCGCGGCCATCAGGCATCCGAGGAAGAAGGTGATCGTCTCCCCAGATTTTGGCGACGGGCGAGGAATCCGGGGTTCCTTTTTCTGGTCCCTCGTCGATCACTGCGTTGTTACCGGTGATCAGGTAGAAATGCTTTCCGTCCGGAGTCGGGACAACCGCATGAACTCCGTGGTCGCTTTTCGACTCAAATGCGCGAAGCAGCTCAACCTTGTCGAGCTCTCCGTCATTGTCGGAATCAGAAATCTTATAAAAACCTGAAGTGGCTTCCTGCTCGTAGTCGTTGACGCCAGCATAGAGATGGCCGTCAGCGAAAACCATTCCATTGATCGCGCGGATATTGACGGGAACCTTTTTGACGTCCTTCTCCTGGAGTTGCTCACCGGGAGCAGGTGCAGGGAAATGATAAAGGTCGCCATACTGGTCGCTGGCATAGATCTCGCCGTTCTCATCACTCGCGAGAGCGACCCATGAACCTTGGTCGCCACCGGGAACAGAGTAGAGAAGCTCGACTTGGAATCCTTCAGGCACTTTCACGCGATCCACCGGAGTGGCTGTATTTTCACCAATAGCAGGACCAACCTCCTGTGGCCGTTTGGATTTAGGTTTTGCCTTGGCTTTTACTTTTGCTTTTGCTTTGGGCTTCGCAGGAGCTTTTGCCTTAGCGGCGGGAGCCCCTTTTCCTTTAGGCATCGCTTTACCTTTGCCTTTCGCTGCCGGACGCGGCTTCGGCTTCATGATTTCCTGAGAATCTGAAGGAATGTCCGCTTTGGCGAAAGGCGTTACCCCTCCGTCGGGAAGCACTTTGAGACGAATGTCCTTAACCTGAACCTTCATCGCAGGCCCCTGGTGAATCTGCAGAGCGAGAAGGCCCTCGAGCGATCTATCCTTTTCATCGTAGTCATCAATCTGAGCAGTGAGCTGCCCATTGACCATGTGAGTGAGGTGATTCCCCTTCGCGATGATCGTGTATTCGTTCCACTCGGCGGTGTTAACGGCGACTGGCTCGCGATCCGCGGTCTGCCACTTACGTCCTTCCTTATCCACCGCAACGGACTGGCCGTTCTTCGCTACGATTCCACGTCCCCGCTCGTGATAGAGCATCGCGTTGTTTGCCGCGGTGGGGTGCACGTCGCACTGATAGCCACCAATCGACCATTTCCCGATCTCCGGCATCGCTTTGCTTCGATACTGAATGCCGCTGTTGTTTCCCTCGACCCTGATTTGGGCATGAAGTTCGAAGTTCTTAACGACACCGCCCTGCCAAATCAAAAACTGATTGTAGGTGAGTGTCTCCGGCCCACTTGTTTTTCCGGTAATGGCGCCATCTTCGACGGACCAGAGCTCAGGATTTCCCTCCCAGCCTTTGAGTGTTTTCCCATCGAAGAGAGAGACAAATCCTGCTTCGGGTTTTTTATCTTCTGCCTCGGTCGGCAGGGGCAGCCCTGCTGAAATGCCGCAGGTTAGAGCCAGAGTGAGAAAGGAATTCAATCGCATCTTAAGATCATGCCTTATTGGGCCAAAAAATCACGAACTTAACCGCGTGAGTGGCGGCAAATTTTGTGTCGGATCAAAGAGCGCTTATTCCAGCTCCGGTGCGTTGCTTCCGTAGGTCCAACCGGCTGAAAAGGGAGGTGCCGGCAATCCCTTGGCGATCTGGTCTGGATTCAGCTCATTCGCCATCTCAATTCCTTTATCGCGGATCCTGTCACCAGCTTCGGGTATTAAATTGCTGTAAGCCGTGAGGCGGGTCTCGTATCCCCCGCCCTCTGGTCCCATCGCCTCCGTCGTAGGCACGTAGCCCACGCAGCCGTTGGCAAGGCTCACCGGCCAGGTGAAGGGAAACTTTGAACCGGCTTTTTGCTGTAAGCCGAATTCGCAGAAGTATTCTGCCGGGTTGCTGATGAAAACGGCGGGACCGATCTGGATCGTTTGCACTTCAACCTCCCGAATCGGCTCCTTTTCAGTGAGGGCGTTGAGAATCACGATTTCCTTGGCCCAGACCCATTCTTGAATCGCGGCGGCTTCGGTCGGTTTCTCTTTCACTATTTCCTGACATTCTTTTAATCGCCCGGCCGAAGCGGTTCGACGGGCAATCTTGAGCACGGACTGACGTGAATCGACAGTCGCCTCAGTCGTTCGTGCGGCCTCAGGGATGCTGTAGAGGACCTTCACCACCTCAGCTCCTATGCTGCCCCCGACGCGAAGTGCATCCGAGGCACCACGGATCCTGCGAGTCGGCGAGGCATTGTTGACCTGGGTAACATCTCCTGAATTGCCGTTGAGAAAGACAACGACGACGTCTTCGCCATAGGTGCCGCGAATCACTTTCTCCATCGCCCAGGGCCAGTTCGCAGAAATGCCCGAAGGGCTCGCGGTGGCATGGCAGGCAAAATTCACGACGCATCCTTTGAGTTCGCCCGTCTCGTCATAGGCGCCGATCACTCCGACCTCCGGATCGATCGGGCCTGCCGGTTCGACCATTTCGGGATTTCCATATCCGGGATGGGTAAATGTCAGGCCGTTCTTCATTCTCCATCGGCGATTGAAACTTACGTTTTCCTCAGCGCCGCTCCCAAAGACGAGGCCAAGCACGCTACGGGTTTCCCAGGCGCGTGAGACCGCGGCGACAATCCCGTCTATCATTCGGGCGATGTAGATCGGGTCGGCGGTCGAGGACTGCTCATAGGCAAGATCCTGAACCGCTTCACTGGCATGGTCGACATCTCCGGGGACGATCATCCCGGTGGGACCGGAGGAGTGCGAGTGGGAGGCACCGATAAGAATTGCTTCGCCGGGAATACCTGTGAGTTCCGTGATGCGGCGACGAGCTTCTGCGACATGGGCCTCCACAATAATGAGTGCATCGAGCCCCACGAGAGCGGTGCTTTTATCTCCGCTCTCGAAAACCACTGCCCGTGCTTTGCAGGGGTCGTGAAACTTCGTGTGATAGCCTTTTGAATACCCTCCGGGGCGCTCCATTCCGATGTCCGGGGAAATGTCCCAATCGGCGAACCCTGTTTTCACAGTCTCCGCACTCAACAAAGAAAAACAACACAGTCCCAGAATTCCCAGCAATAGCTTCATAGCAAGCAGGCTAGGAAAACAAGTGAATGAGAGGAAAGAATATCTCCCCCGCGATCGAGGGGGAAAACGGGTCTCTTTGCGCGCCTCGGCAGGGTTAGCGCTCTTTGAGGAGGCCTCGCAATTGGGCGTGAACCTGAGCGGTCTTTCCCATGTAGTGATCCATCGAATAGTCGATCGCGGCGAGGTTGATATGCTTTGCCGAGGCCTCATCGTTGCCCATCGCCTCGTGATAGAGGCCGAGATACAGATGCGCGTAGCATAGATGGTTTCGCTCTCGATCGGACAACACTCCGTCATCATCCTGTGCTGCAGCCGCGAGGACATCCTCTTCTGTCGCTCTGCCCGCGAAAAGATCATGAACTTCCTTCATCGGAACCCGCGAGTCCCGCTCAATGGGAATGAGTTCCTTTTGCGCCGCTTTGACATCGCCTCCGGGTGCACGAACCGCACAGAGAAAGTGCCAGACCGCGTTCTCCACATCTTGAGTATTCACCGTCTGATGACGCTCAAATTGTTCCTTCCCTTTTTGATATTCTTCAGCGTAGTAATAGGAAAGGCCACGCTGCCAGTGGTGCGGGTCCTGCGAGGGCTCCAATTTGATCACTTCATCAAAATCTGCGATCGAGCCTTTGATATTGGCATTGAAAAATCGCGACTCCCCCCGCCTCTGTAGCGCGCCCACCCGAATCTGCCCTGCTTCGCTTTCCTCGACAGCCCCTTCCGTGAGGCGGATCGCTTCGTCGTAGTCGCCCGAGCGATAAGCGTTAACGATCACTTTGATATCGCCCTTCTTGTCCGTCTGTCCCATCGACGGAACAAGAGCTGAAAAGGTGAGGAGGAGAATGCTGAGGCGAACTGGATTGGGCATGGCTGCAGCATCCACGAAAAACGGGAGCCCGTAAAGAGCTCCCGTTTCCGAAATCGTGTGAGTTTAGGTCTTTACCCTTTAGAGCTTAAGATCCCACCCTTCGCGATACTCGCGCTTGATGAGCTTCGCTGCTTCAGGAGTGTTCGGAGAACTGAGGGTCTCTGTATCCCACTCCACTTTCTTATTGAGGCGAACCGCAAGGTTTCCAAGAAGAACCATCTCAGTGAATGGGCCACTGTGAGCGAACTTCGATTGAGGAAGTGCCGGATCACCTGCTTTGATCGCATCGTAGAACTCCTTGTGAGGATCTTCGTCGCGTGAACGTGGAATCGAAGGCTCGGGGAAATCAAATCCATCAACGAGATTACCGGGCTTAACGACCCAGTTGTCCTTGCTCCGGTTGAACCAGATTTTTCCTCGTGATCCGACAATAACACAGCCGTAACCACCCCTTTCATCGCTTCCGAAACCTTCGGTGATGTCTTCCGGTGGAAGGTTGCGTTCGCGGATTTTGCCACCGTCGATTGAACTCTCGAGAGACCATTTTTCAGGATTGAAGACAGCGTCCTTGTAGCCATCGTACCAGACATACTTAACGGGCGGCTTTTCACCACGCTTGGGAAACTGATATTCGATCGTTGCCCAGGTTGGAGGCGAGAGTTCGCTTTGAGCGCCGCGTCCGTCAGCACTGACAGCGCTCACGCTCGTCGGTGCCCCCAGATCAGCAGCCCAGAAGCTCATGTCCATGATGTGACATGCCATGTCGCCAAGCGCGCCGGTTCCGAAGTCCCAGTAACCGCGCCATTTGAAAGGAGCGATCTTCGAGCTGTATTCGCGGAAAGGCGCAGGTCCAAGCCAGAGATCCCAGTTTACGTGCTTGGGAGCCTCTTCCGCCTCAGGCCATTCAGGGATCCCCTGTGGCCAGATCGGGCGGTTCGTCCACGCGTGGACCTCCTGCACATCACCGATCAATCCGGCACGAATCAATTCCACCATGCGGCGCATGTGGTTCTCTGAGTGCGCCTGATTTCCCATCTGAGTCACTACGCCGGTTTTCGCAGCGAGTTCGGTCAGCATGCGTGCTTCCCAGATACCGTGTGTGAGTGGCTTCTGGCAATAAACGGCGCAGTCTTTATTCATCGCTGCGACTGCCGCATGTGCGTGAACGTGGTCGGGTGTCGAAATCGTTATGGCGTCGATCTTATCACCCTCTGACTCGATCATTTCCCGCCAGTCTTCGAAAAATTTGGCATCAGGATGATCGCCACGGGTCTTGGTCCATCCTCCACCCATGTTGGGATACTTGTCAGTGTTGACGATGTCGCAGAGGTGCGTCACTTGAAATCCGGCACCGGCCGAATTGGCTATATCACTGGCGCCTTTTCCGGAAGTTCCGATTCCGGCGAGAGTGATTTTATCGTTTGCACCGAAAACACGGCTGGGGACGACTTGAAAGTTGAAGGCGGCAGCCGCTGCAGCTGCTCCTTTGACGAATGTTCTTCGGGTAGGTGATTTTTCCATGGAAACAAATACTTCCGGATTTTCCGGGCCTTTAATGATACAACACTTCAGCGGTGTTCATCAATGCCGGATTTCCGTGAAATTGCGTCTAAAATCGGATCAGGGAGCGGTCTTCTCATCGAAAAGCTGTTCCCCTTCAGAGTTCGCCACGACGATGGCGCCACAGGAGTCACTGAAGATGTTCACCGCGGTCCGCGCCATGTCGAGGGGGCGATCGACAGCGAGGATCAGACCGATGACCACTTCTGCGTTCGGGATACCCACATTGTAAACGATAATGGTGATTGCGACGAGGCTGGCCGAAGGGACGCCCGCGACGCCAATGCTCGTGAGAAGCGCCAGCATCACGACCATGAACTGAGTCGTCAGGGACATATCAAAATCGAGAACCTGAGCGACGAACATCACGGCAACGCACTCATACAACGCGGTTCCGTCCATATTCACTGTCGCCCCCAACGGAAGAACAAAGCTCGTCACGCGATTGGAAACCCCGGCCCCATCGCGAAGCCCTCGCATCGTGATGGGAAGTGTTGCGGAGCTCGATGCGGTGGAAAATGCCGTCAGCAACGCATTGCGCATTGCGTTGAAATGTTTAATTGGACTCACGCCGCCCAATGTTCTGAGGATGATGGGCATCACGATCAGCAAGTGGATTAAGAGCGCCGCGACGACGACGAGAAAATACTTCCCTAGCAAAAGAACGATCGGTAGTCCGGTTTGAGCAGTGGTCTCTGCGACGAGACCAAAGACGCCAATCGGCGCGAGCCACATCACCCAACTCGTGATGAGCAAAGACAACTCGTTGAGTCCTTCGAAAAATCCCAGAACCGAACGACGGCCTGCCTCGCTGATGAAAATGAGCCCCACTCCAGTGAGGAGACTGACAAAGATAAGAGCCAGCATTTTGTTATTCGCACCGAAGGCCTCGAAAACGTTCTGAGGAATCATACGAAGAAAAAGACCCCGCACCGCGCTGAGTCCGCCCTCCTGACCCTGCAACTTGCCTGAGACGCTGCTTTTGTATTCGTCCGCGTTCGCTTCGAGCTGCTGTTGGATCGCCTCGTTCGGTTTCCCGTCGACGAGCCCCGGTTTGAAAACGTTGACGACAGTGAGTGCGACCAAAATTGCGATGAAACTCGTGAGCGCGTAGTAGCCAACGGTCTTCAGTCCAAGCCTCGCAAAGCCGTCGGTTTTTCCGAGGCCCGCAATCCCCACGACGATGGAAGTGAAGACGAGCGGAACGATCACCATCTTCAGCAGATTCATAAAAATTGTCCCGATGTAATCGAAGAAGGAAATCGAAGCGTTTCCCAACCGGTTGAACTCCATCGGGTCAGTCGAAACCACGCAGGTAGCGTTGATGACCGCTCCCGTAATCAGAGCGAGAATCATTGCGAGGAGTATCCATTGCCACGGTTTCATAAGTCTCAGTGTCTACTCGCCTGATGCGTCCCTGTCGAGCCAACAAGGCAACACTTCTCAACACGGAGTCTTATTTTTCATCTTTCGCTAAAATATCTCTTCAGGGACTCCCGCCCTGTCCCGTGGGCTCAGTCCGGATTTCGATGGTTCATCGACGCGCCGACGTCTCCGGGAAAAAATAGAGATAAAGGAAAAGAAGGCGAGGCGCATCGGCTTCAATCCCCTTTTCACTGAAATCAACGCTACTCCTCGCTCTTGGCACGGTTATCGAAACGCATGTATTCCTTGTGGAAGATCAGCGGTACCTCACCTGTGGGGCCGTTACGTTGCTTTGCGATGATAAATTCCGCTTCGCCCGCTTTGCTTTCCCGGTCATCTTCATCTTCGGCGTACACCTCGGCACGCATGAGGAGACCAACGAGGTCGGCATCCTGCTCAATCGATCCTGACTCTCGCAAGTCACTCATTTTGGGCTTGCCGCCCCTAGCGTCAGGATTTCGATTCAACTGAGCTAAGACGATGATTGGTATATTCAGCTCTTTGGCGATTCCTTTCAGTCCGCCCGAAATTTCAGCGACCTCTTTCTCACGTCCGTCACGCCGTGCCGTATCTGGTGATTTGAGCAATTGAAGGTAATCTACGGCGATCAGGCCGATGTCGTGCTGCTGCTTGAGTCGACGTGCCTTAGCCTGCAACTCATTGATTGATAAAGCAGGGGTGTCATCAATCCAAATCGGAGCTTCTGCCAGTTGGCCCGCGACGTTCGCAATCTTCTTGAAATCTGATTTTGAGAGAAAACCACCACGAAGTTTTTGCATCTGGATCTTCGCACGAGAGCACAAAACACGTTGAACCAGCGATTCACAACTCATCTCTAAGCTGAAAACGGCAGTCGCCACCGGATTGTCTTTTCGAATCGAAATATTCTCGATGATGTTCATCGCGAAAGACGTTTTCCCCATTGAGGGGCGGGCCGCAATAACAATCATTTCCCCACCATGAAACCCGTTCGTCATCGCATCCAAGTCATGAAAACCAGTCATTACTCCAGAGGAATTTGACCCGTCTGAGTTATACATGTCCTCAATCGACTGAATCACGCTGAGGACATGGACTTTGATATCCTCGATTCCTTTTTCCTGCTCTGTTTCATCACGAATCTTGAGCACACTCTTTTCAACCGAGTCGAGAAATTCCGAGGCACTCTCGGGCCCTTCGTAGGCTCGTGTTACACATTCGGTGCAGTCCTGAATGACGCGACGCAGCACGAATTTTTCCTTCAGGAATTCGGCGTAATCATCAAAGAGCGCCGTTGTCGGAACATCGTCGAGAAGATCAGCAAGCGTCTTCGGTCCACCGACCGCATCGAGTTGTTCCTTGGAATCAAGCTCGGTCGTGAGGATGATGAGGTCAAGCTTGCCCTCGGGACGGGTTTTGTAGAGATGCAGGAGGGCTTCGTAAATGATGCGGTGAGCCGGAATGTAAAAGTAACCCGGGCTCATCTTCTCAATCGCTTTGGGAATAATCAAAGTAGGATCGAGCAGCATACAGGAGAGAGCAGCCCTTTCTGCGTCGGCATTGACCGGCATCGACCTGAGACTGGCGTCAGCTTTGGACGAATACTTGTCTTTCCCGTCCCTGCTGAACTTTCTATTCTTCCCGGGACCTTTGCGAAGAGAATCGTCGTCTCCGCCGTAAAATGGCTTGGAGTCGGAGGATGATGAGAATTCGGCCATGGAACAGGAATGAGTGTTTGTGTTGGGGAAAGCGGGATCCCGGCCCTTTCCGTGCGAACAAAAAAAGGCGGACCGCTATCTAAGCAACCCGCCCCCGTTTCGCAAAGTGATTTGATCAATAACTGATCAAAATCAATTTTATCGATCTGAAATTAGTTTCCCGCGCTTTCTTTCGATGCCGCGCTTCCCGCATCAGCAGCGAGAACACGCAAAGTGATCCCGGCCTCAACGTCCGCGTGGAGTTTGACAGGAATGTCGTAGCTACCAAGAGTCTTAATTGGCTTGTCGAGAAGGATCTGGTGACGATCAATCTCGAGCTTGCTCTTCTCCGCGATGAGAGCAGCAATATCAGCCGTTGTGACAGAACCAAATGCCTTGCCGCCTTGTCCGATCGAAAGTTCGAGGGAAAGACGAAGCTTTTTGAGCTTGCCTGCTACGGTTTCAGCGTCAGTGCGTTCCTCGGATTCGCGCTTAGCACGAACTTCTTGGAGTTGCTTGAGATGACGGAGGTTTGCACGAGTTGCCTCGTAGGCTCGTCCCTGCGGAAGCAGGAAGTTGCGTGCAAAACCACGTTTTACTTTGACCACGTCAGCCTCGGAGCCGAGACCTTCGATCTTTTGTTTCAAAATTACTTCTACAGATGCCATTGTAAGCGTGTGTTTTTCGTTACAGAAAAAGAGCGGGACATTTAGGCGCGATCAGATAGATTGTCAACTCAGTCTCGACAAGATTTAGACTTGTTAAGTAAATTCATCACTTTTCCTGACCGAATATGGCCGAAGTCACCTCTACTTTCCAACTAAAATCGGGCGCGTCCGCCCCTAATTTTGAACTTCCCGACGGCAGCGGAGCGTTTCATGAGCTCTCCAACCTCGTTGCGGGCAAAAAAGGACTCGTTATCGCCTTCGTTTGCAATCATTGCCCTTTCGTCGTCCATCTCGCCGATGCTCTGGGAGCGTTTGGCGACGATGCCGCCAGCAAAGGAATTCAAACCGTCGCGATCAACGCGAACGATGTTGCGAACTACCCCGCCGATTCCCCCGAGAAGATGGTCGAGTTCGCCGCTTCGAGCGAATGGCATTTTCCTTACCTTTATGATGCCTCGCAGGAAGTCGCCAAATCCTACGCGGCGGCCTGCACTCCCGATTTTTATCTGTTCGATTCCCGCCTCAAGCTCGTCTATGCAGGCCAATTCGACGAGAGTCGTCCCGGTCGCGGAACCGCCGACGGATCTGATCTTCGCGCTGCGGTGAATCATCTTCTCGCGGAGGGCTCCGTCCCTGAGCCCTGGTATCCAGCCAGTGGCTGCAATATTAAATGGAAGCCCGGCGCCTCTCCTGACTACTTTGGGTAAGACAGAGCCCAGCTCCGACTATCCTTCTCTTCATCCTCCTGTTCCTCGCCCCCCCACCCATTCTACCGCACCGATCACAAAGAGTGCGATCGGGCCCCGGCCGGTCAGTTCAGGGCCGCTCGTGATTTTCGAGGCGGAAGTGAGGGACCGCAATTTTTCTTTAGCTGGCACGTTCTTTAGCCCGCTAAATACCCTGAAACGGGCAAAAGTGAAGGGATCTCGCGGAACCGCGCGTGTCACCATGACTCAGGCAATGCTGCGTCTCGATCGCAGCTCTGACTTCTCAGCCGTTGCCGTTCTCGGTTCTAAAATCAATTCAGTCGTGATCGGAAATGACCGACGGTCAATTTGGAATCGTGCCGAAGACGTCGTCACTCGACGATCCGATACGGCAGGTTAGATCCAACGCCCGATGCAGGACCTCGAATCACGAGTTCAGGGTCTGATTCAGGCCTATCACTGCGCGGTTATTTTTTTATCCACTTGAGGATTTCAGAATTACGCAAATCACACAAAGCCCATCCGATTCTTTATATTCGTTAAGATTCGCGTGCGATTTGCATTAAAATGGATTCAATTACTTAACTCGGATGGAAAAGAATCGCCGTGAATGACACGAATAGGATCAGAGCCCTCAATAATGGGGCGGAAATCGACGAAAGCTATCTAAGAATTTTTTATAAAAACCCACTATAAATACCTAATGAACAGACTATTACCTTTATTATTTATTTCGTTCAGCCTTTTGCCTTCAGCGTTCTGCCTTGGATCTCCCAACATCGTTTTCATTGTCGCCGATGACATGGGCTATGCGGACATTTCGTCATTTGGTGCGCCCGATGTGAAGACGCCAAACATTGATCAGCTCGCTGCGGAAGGTGTGAAATTCACGAACCTCTACGCAATGGGACCGGAATGCACGCCGTCACGCACATCCTTCCTCACGGGGCGTTATCCTCAACGAGTCGGTGGAATGGAGTGCGCCATCGGCACCGGAAACGTCGGTCGCTACGATGATGCGATCCGCCTCGCTGATAAAAGCGATCTCGGTCTCCCCGCCGACTACGCGGTGCTCGCTCCCACCTTGAAAAAAGCAGGCTATTACAACGGTATCTTTGGAAAATGGCACCTCGGCTACGAGGACAAGTTCTCACCACTCGACCAGGGCTTCAATGAGTTCACCGGCTTCCTTGGCGGAAACGTCGAATACTTTCGCCACACCGAGCTCTCAGAACTCGAAGTCTACCTGCAAGGGCGAAAGCCAATCAAGCGCGAGGGCTATCTCACCGATCTCATCACCGAAGACGCCCTCACCTTTCTCGAAAAACGTGCCGCGGATCCCAAGAAGCCATTTTTCCTCTACCTCCCCCACGCCGCTCCTCATTTCCCCTTTCAGGGCCCCGAAGATGATCTCGGTCGACTTCCCACTGAAGAGGAATGGGCTGTAGGCACCCGTGAGAGTTACCTCGAGATGATGAAGCGGCTCGACTGGTCCGTCGGTGAAGTGGTCAAGGCTCTTGCCACTCATGGTATGACTGACAACACCATCGTCGTTTTCACGAGCGATCACGGTGCAATGAAACCCGGCCTCAATGATCCTTGGAGAGATTTCAAAGGAACCTTATTCGAAGGCGGTATCCGCGTTCCCTTGATCGCGAAGTGGCCCGGGACGCTGCCTCCCGGCAAAACCAGTGAGCAAGTGGGAAGCCTCATGGATCTGAGTTCCGGTTTTCTTCATGCCGCTGCACCCGAAATGGCGAAGTCACTCAAACTCGACGGTATCGATCTCTTTGGACACATCATCGAAGATAAGCCTGATCAAGCCCGCACCCTGCATTGGCGGGCAAAACGAGGCGACCGGACCTGGTGGGCGATCCGGGAAGGCGATTGGAAATTTCTCCGCAAACGCGAAGGTGGTCAAACCGAAGACTGGCTCTTTAACCTCGCCGAGGATCCTGGAGAACAAACGAACCTTCAGGGCCCGTCTCACGCCGCCGAACTCACCCGCCTTACCGAAGCGCTCCACAAGTGGGAAGCCGAAGTCGCCCCCACGAGAGGCCAGCCGTGATTCGACAGGGGCCCAACGGGGCCGAGGGCCGGCATCGACAGACCCGGTCGATCGAGCCTGTCCCTAAAGCGGCATCGAAGGCGGGGCTTGGGATTCAGAGGGAAAGAAGAAGAGGATGAGAGATGAGAGGCCAATTTGCCTCTCATGCCCGAAATCCGCGGTCTCTAAGTTGATTGCCACACCAACTCTGTAGCCCTCGAATCGTGAAGATCGGAGTCGATCAACCAGAACTTCGTCCAGCGCTTCCTTCCTTCCTTCTCCGCCTGTCAGAAAGTCGCGGGAACAGCAAATCGCGGGGACAGGTAAAATGGGACTGACTTAAGCGCAATTTCGATACAGAGCTCAGGGGGAAGGCTCACGCAGAGACGCAGGGGTTTCCCTTTTATTCTCTGCGACTCCGCAGCTCTGCATGAGAATCTCTTATCGCGAATTCACCTTTCACGAGGAACCTTACGCCCCCTGATGATGAGCCTTGCCGCGGCACCATTCTCGATAGTTCCTATTCCGTATGCCAATCCTTGCCATCCATCATGATGCTGTCGTTGATCTCGAGGAGTTGGTTTTTCAACTTTTCAACAAGCGCGGGGTTCTCTTTAGCAATGTTTGTCGTTTGCTTGGGATCGGCCTCGAGGTCAAAAAGTTGGTAATTCGTATATCTCCCCTTTTTGATCGCAGGGATCCAGGCCTCCTTAAACATGTTGTTGGTAGAGAGTTCGTAGTCGGGATCGGCGACCAATGAATAGTTACCGGACCGCATTGCAACAACGGGGCGGGATTTCTGAAGGTGCCAAAACAGGGGCTGCTTTCGATCCAGTTCCTTTTTTGTCCCTAAGAGTAATGGCGCCAAACTCATGCCGTCGAGATGCACCCCTTCAGGTTGATCAACTCCAACGAGATCACAAAGGGTAGGAAGCACATCAACGAGTCCTGCGGGTTGCTGAATGACTAGATTCGATTTAATTTTGCCCGGCCAGTGAAAAATTCCAGGGACACGAATTCCTCCATCCCAGTTCAGCCCCTTGTGTCCGCGTAAGCCCCCGGTTCGGTCATCCCGATAACTTCCATTGTCCGACGCGTAAACAATGATGGTATCTTCCGGCGCGCCCATCTCATCGAGCTTCGTGAGGAGCCGCTTGATCGCCCTATCAGTGTTGTCAATCGTGCCCGAGTAAATTGCGGCTCTATCCTTCAGCTTGCCGTAATCCTCCACGATCTCATCCGGCGCGGCAATGGGTGCATGCGGTTCGTGAAACCAGACGTTGAGGAAAAACGGCGCCTCGTTGCCTCCGCGTCCCTCGAGCCAATCAATCGCTTCGTCGACAACCAACTGACAGGAGTAACCCTCCAATTTTCCCACAGGCTCACCATTTCGGATAAAGGTCTCGGGATTGCGGTGGCTTGGCTCGGCATTGTTCCAGGTCGCGAACCAATGGTCGAAGCCGTGATCCTTCGGAGTCGGCTTATCATGTTTGCTGGTGGGCAGTCCGAGGTGCCATTTCCCGACATGCGCGGTGGAGTAACCGGCCTTCTTTAAAATCTCGGCGAGTGTCACCTCTCTTTCAAGAAGATGGGATTTCTGACCCTCGTCCGAAATCCAGCTGTAGACGCCGGTCCGAATGTGATGTCGGCCTGTGATCAGGGTTGCCCTTGAAGGTGAGCAAACCGCGCAACCCGAGTAGAACTGTTGAAAGCGAGTTCCGTCACTTGCGAGGGAATCAATTGTCGGCGTCTTCACAGGGCCTCCATAGCAACCCACATCCTCATAGCCGAGGTCATCAGCGAGGAGGATCACCACATTGGGCTTTTTTTGGTTAGCTCCGTCATCGGCGAGGCCGGAGCTGTAAGAGAAGACGAGAAGAGCGAGAGCAAGAATGATTCGAAAAGGACTGCACATCTCCCACGCTTTCACGCATTTCTCTTTCTGTCACAAGCACCATCACGGGATTCTCATTGAAAACCGGTTCTTATTAATACCGCATTTGTGATCGGATTCGGCCACTCAGCGAAACGCGGAACCAATAGATCGCTCGAAATTGGTATCTTGATGAGAGAGTTGACCCGCATTCTCGTTCGCACGATTGATGCGCCTCCAATACGATATTTCGCAAGCTTTTCGAAAAGAGTACCTGGTCTTGATGTCTTTAATTCTCATGAAAACCCATGGCGTCAGGACTGTTTTGCCGTTCTTGGTGTAGGCAATATCATCAGCGATATAGGAACAGACGTGGAGCAACTGCTGTCGGATTGGATCTCGTAAGGAAATGATATCACCGAATTGCAGTGGAGGTTTCACTTCCTCATAGTTTGCGGCGAGATCGTCTTCCGCGACCCCTCGACGCACGAATCGGGGATCTGGACTGATCTTGAAGAAATTGAAAGCAGTCCAAAAATTATTGGGGTAGGAACCGGTGAGCCCGTCTTCCGCTGCAGGAAAACTATTCAAATGCTTTCGAGGAAGCGGAGGGAGCACTGCGGCGACATCAAAGGTGAAGTTCCCGGTAAGATGCCGAAATGATTCCAGTAAAGGTTTTGCACTCAATGCGGTATTTGATTGAGTCCAATAATCGGTCAGTCCGTCAAAATCCTCCCCGGGTGAAACCTGAACATCCAGTATAAGTGAACGCGCTCGAGTCAATGCCTTCCGCAGTGCGATCTCTTCCCGTTCGGTTTTCACTGTTGGAAGCAAGGATGGGACATCGACAAATGCGAGAGAATCACCCAGCGGAAAAGACAGTTCCTCTATCAGTGAAATGGCTTCCTCGGGAACCCTGCCGAGGGGAAACCAGGCTCGAATATCTTCAGTGTCGATGATGATAGGATGAAAGTGTCCTGGATTCTCTTCAAATCGGGACAGCACCTGATACAAGCTGATTCGAGCGGCAACGGGCAATGCTCTGATAATCTTCGTCGAGGGGAAAGCTCGCGTCTCATCATCGAAATTTTGAAGAAGAATCTCTCTGCGCATTTCCTGATGCAAGAGAGGATCGTCAGAAAGAGAATTAAATAAGGATGTGACTTCTTCGATATCCATTCTTGGAAACCGCCAGATTGTTTGACGGGAAGGCGCTGGAATGAGCCGAATGACAGATTCGGGAGCCTCAAGAAAGATTTCAGAAACCTTTATATTTCCCCACGGTCCCGGTGCGCATCGATCCGAATCATTCGAGAAGGCACTCCCGGCCAAAACGACGGAAGAGATGAAAGCTAATGTGGCAGTTTTCATTCGAGAAATCCGGGTTTCAGCCTGAAAAAGAAGGCCTGCATACTCTGATCGACAAGATAGTTCGAGAGGACTTCGTTGATCGTTTGGAATACCCACGGGCTATTGCTACTCTGGCCGTTCTTGGTAAGTAATATTTCACCGGCGACAAAATTGCAGGCGTGAACCCATTGCCCGTCCGGTGCCTGAATCATCATTACGTCACCTAATTTCCATGGAGCGGTAGCCCGTTCATACCGCTCACTGTGAATTTCCAACACGGATTCGCTATCCAGCATCCGCGGGGACATCGAGTTTGAAAAAAAACTGAAGGCGGTGGCGAAGCAATCCGGCATATCATTTCCAAGACCCTCTTCCCGAGCAGGATAGGTATGGATCAGTCGTTTGGGTAAGGAGGGGAGAATATGGACGAGATCAAGGCGCCTGATTTCAGGATTCTCCAATATCGCTTCGAGTGTGGTCCTTCCCGTTTGGTTCCTTTCCCCCGCGCTCCAGTAGGAGAGAATCGCCTCACGATCAGATTCATCTGAGAGCTCCAGCCAAGCGTGGAGAGATATTTCACGAGCGATTGACTTCACGATTCTAAATCGTTCTTCGTCGTTCGCCGCCTTGCTCAGGGCGAGCATCAAGTCGGAGAAATAAAGCCCCCCTCCCTTTTTAGAATAGGTGAGATGATTGATCAGATCGAACGTCTGCTTACTAAGTCCGCTTGGAGTTTTTGCTAACCTGGGAAATCCACCGGAAATAAACTGTGTCGCATTCTGAAATTTGTTCTCCCTCACCGGCAGTCCAATCTGCGGGTATAGCAGGCTGCGCATTTGAGGGGTTAAATCGAGGAGGATCTCGTCCGGTGGAAGAATCGTCGTGATACCCATTCTATCCTGAAAGAAAGGAGGGTTCGTTAGCGTTGCGATGATGCTTTCGTTCAATCCTGAATTCCGGAGAATCCGTGCCACCGTTCCGATATCACAGTTGAACTTCCACTCTGTTCCTGACTTCCATGTCTCAAGTTCTTCACAAAGAGCGGCATGGGCATCGGGTATCTCTAGAATAAGTTCCCTAACCCCCAGTTTCCCCCATTGGCCCTCAAAGAAAGTGGGGGTAGGCCCCGTTCCCTGGCTGATTGACGGAGAAATTTTTCTGGTTTCGATCGAAGCTGATTGTCCGGTTTGAGAATCTTTGAATTCGACCGGGCGATCCACTGCGCACAATTGGTGCCCGCAGGTCAAAAGCGAAATGGTTAAGCGCATCCAGGTGCTGGCGACTAGAAACTGGCGGCTGTTTCTCATGCTTGTGTAGGTCTCTGAAAAAAATGAAAGAACTCAGGTTCTGTTTCTTAATTTACAAAGGTTTATTGTTTTGTCATGTAATGGATGCTGACATTCAGACCGTGAATCCGCTGTTAAAAATCCACATTTTTTGTAACGAATTCGCCTGTAAGCCGCGTCAAAGGAGATCGTCTCATTTTAATATGAGCAAATCCCCTCTTTCTTCTCTTGCCCTTGATTTGGCGGTCGATGCGCCGCGAAGTCCACGTGAAACGCTGGGTAGCTTTGTCGTCGCCGGGCGGACCCTCGACAAATGCCGCGCCGTCCTCGCCGGATCGGGCGGTGAATACCATTTCGACTGCCCTCTCGATAATATTTTCCTGAGTTTCGTCGGAATAACGGCTCATGAGTTTAAGGAAAAGGCTGCGACCGGAGCTGATGATGCTGCAATGGAGGCCTGGATTAAAGGGCGCACCGAACATCTTACCAAAATAGAGATTATTAAATGGAACAACGATCTCCGATACAAGCGCATCAGCGAGATGCCTGATGAGCTCCAGGAGTTCCTTGAAGGCTACATTCCTGAGTTTCTTCCCGAAGGAAAGATTGTCTATTACTGGTTCGACGTCTACGATATTGAGGAAGGGAGAATTTAACTTAAGTTAACTTTTCTCGTCTCTCACCATATTCCGCCGTTGACAACCCTCAGGAAACCGCTTAATTGCGCGTCCTAACAAATTTTAGCACGCTATGGCAGTCCCAAAACGCAAAACCTCGAAAATGAAAAAACGTCTCCGCCGCACTGGCCAGAGATGGCGTGCAGCTAAGCTCAATACTTGTTCAGAGTGCGGTAGCGCAGCTCCTTCACATATTGTTTGCCCTAGCTGCGGATATTATAAAGGCCGCCAAGTGGTCACGGTTGACGAATTTTAGTCGTCACTCCGTACCGATTGTTACCTTCGCGAAGTCACCTCTAACCGGGTGACTTTGTTTGTTTTGGGTGTTGCACATTTTCGCCCAATGTTCCTAGATTAGCGGATGCTGAATCCCTGTTTTCGAAAATGAGAATTGCACTCGACGTTATGGGCGGCGACAAAGCCCCTGAAGCCACAATGGAGGGCGCTATTGAAGCGCTCGATAGTTTTGGCGATGACCTTGATGTGCTCTACCTCGTTGGTGACGAGACGCTGATCAAGAAAAGCCTTGATCATTACTCCTACGCTCATCGTCGCATCGAAGTGATACACGCCTCCGAGGTCGTCTCGATGCATGACTCGGCAGTGAAATCGGTGCGTCAAAAAAAGGATTCTTCGATCAGTGTCGCGATTGATTTAGTAAAAAAAGGACACTGTGATGCCGTCGTCACCGCTGGCAATACAGGTGCCGCTGTCGCCGCCGCTACGATCAAGCTTAGAAATATCCCCGGCGTCGAAAGAGCTGGCATTGCCTCCGCCCTTCCCAACGAACACGGGCCCTGCAATATTGTTGATGCGGGAGCCAATGTTGACGCCAAGCCAAGCCACTTGCTTGGCTATGCGATTATGGGAAGCATTTACGCAAAGCATGTTCAGGGAAAAAAGAACCCTATTGTGGGCCTCATGTCAGTGGGCGAAGAGGACTCTAAAGGCACTGATTTCACCCGCGAGGTGTTTAAACTCCTCAGCGAGTCCGGTTTGAATTTTAGGGGCAATGTAGAAGGTCATGACCTCTTCGAGAGCGAGCTGGATGTCGTTGTCTGCGACGGCTTCGTGGGTAACGTGATTCTGAAATCTTGTGAAGCGACTGCGAAAGTCATGTTCAAGTGGCTTAAACAGGACATCAAAGCCACTCCGATCCGGCAAATGGGAGCTCTAATTGCCAAGGATGCATTCAAAGCGACCAAAGAGCGGGGAAGTTACGAAACTTACGGTGGAAGTCCCTTGCTAGGTGTCAATGGAACCTGCATTATCGGACATGGATCGAGTTCACCACGGGCCATCAGGAATGCGATTCGTGTGGCCGCCGAGGCGGTGAAGCACCATGTGAATCCACACATTGAGGAAGCCATGGCCGAATTGGCCAAAAAGACCTCCTAACCATTTTTTATCGATCTACGCATGAGTAATTCTCACACCTCCGTTCGTATTGCCGGCACTGGGAGCTATCTGCCGGAGCGTATCATGACGAATGCAGATCTTGAAGCCTCAGTTGAGACTTCAGATGAATGGATCGCGTCACGGACAGGAATTCGTGAGCGTCGCATTGCGGCAGAGGGTCAATTCACCAGCCATCTCGCAAGTGAAGCCGCGAAACAGGCTCTTGAGAACGCAGGGGTTGATCCGGCTGATGTGGAGTTAATCATTGTCGCGACGATTACCCCCGACACGCTCACTCCGGCCACGGCTTGCTACGTCCAGCAGCAGATCGGCGCGCTCAAAGCGGTCGCATTTGATGTTTCGGCAGCCTGTTCCGGTTTTCTCTATGCGATGGAAATTGCTCGGCACAGCGTCGCCGCAGGAGCTTACAAAAATGCGGTGATTATTGGTGCCGAGAAATTGAGCGCTTTCGTCGATTGGACGGATCGAAATACCTGCGTCTTATTCGGAGACGGTGCTGGAGCTGCGGTTTTGCTTCCTTCCGAAAATGGCGACGGCAAAATCCTTTCTTGTCATCTCGGGACCGACGGGGCGCAGACGGAACTTCTCAACATTCCCGGCGGCGGCTCGGCTTGTCCGACCACCCTCGAAAATGCCCCGGAAAAGTTGGCGACTCTGACAATGCAAGGTCGGGAGGTATTTAAGCACGCTGTCAATGCAATGAAGCGTGCCAGTCTTGAAGCCATTGAATCGGCCGGATTGAACGCACAGGACATTAAATTATTGATTCCGCACCAGGCAAATCTTCGCATTATCGATGCGATCGTGGAGCGTCTCGACATCAGTCGTGACGACGTTTTCATCAATCTGGATAAGTATGGCAACACTTCCGCCGCAGCGGTGGCAATTGCGCTTGATGAAGCAAACCGGGAGGGACGCATCGTCAAAGGCGACAAAATCCTTCTCGTTGCTTTCGGTGCCGGACTCACTTGGGCCAGCGCGGTGATCGAATGGTAATAATCCTGAGCAAAATCTCTCCTGCGGTGTCAGTAACTCCGTGACGTGATGACTTTGCTGGCCGAACTCACTTTCAGATTTGCTGCGCCCTGGGTGATGGGGCTTTTATTGCTCATTCCTCTGCTCGCGATTCTAAAGGGCAAAACCGGTCGGCAGGGCGCGGTTCTTTTCTCCTCTCTTCATATTTTAAATCGTCTCGGCCCGGTTGCGAAAGGGCGTGCCGGCGGCTTTCGCCTTGCCTTTCTATTTCTTTCGCTCGCTTGGCTCATCATCGCCCTCGCGAGGCCGCAATGGGTGAACCGCTCCGAGATAGTCTCAGAGAGTGGGGTCGAGTTGATCCTCGCTATTGACGTCTCACGCTCGATGCAGGTGGAAGATTTTCGTATTGAGGGAAGCCGCGCGAACCGGCTCCAGGCGGCAAAAAAGGTAACCCGGGATTTCATCCGAGGGCGGACCACTGATCGAATTGGTATTCTCGCGTTCGCGGGTCGCCCCTACCTTGCCAGTCCCCTCACCCTCTCAAAAGAGTGGCTCGAGGGGCCCAATGGTTTAGGTCGCGTCAAAATCGGACTCGTCGAAGATGGAACCGCGATTGGATCAGCCATTGCCGCCGCCGCGAAGCGCCTCGACAAGCGCGAATCGAAAAGTAAGGTGATCGTCCTCCTTACCGATGGCGTGAATAATGCCGGAGCCCTCCCCCCTATTGAAGCTGCCAAGCTAGCCAAGACCCTCGGTATTCGTGTCTACACGATCGCGGTCGGGACCTACGGCGATTACGTCGTGCAAACCCCGATGGGTCCTCAACAACTTCGTCAGGAGTTTGATGAAGAGACCTTGAAGGAGATTGCAACAATTGCGAATGGTGAGTATTTTCGTGCCCAGGATACCTCAGGTCTGGAGCGCATTTTTGAATTGATCGACGAGATGGAAAAGACTGAAATCAATCGTAGCACGCGAGTGGAAACGGATGAACTCTTCCATTGGTTTGCGATCGTCGGATTTGGTTTTGGTTTAATAACGGCGATAGGAGATCAAACCTTTTGGAGACGCCTCCCATGAGCGGCCTGACTTTCGGACAACCTGAATTCTTTCTGGGACTTTTGCTTTTGCTTCCCCTATTGATTTTTCGTGTCCGGGCCCATTTCCAAAGAGGCCGCAACCTGCCGGGCCTTGTTTCACCCCGGCTCCAAAAGCAGCTTGTTGTGAATTCAGCTCGAGCCACTTCCTGGGCGACTTTTGTTCTGCAATGTTTCGGACTCGCTGCGGTGATAATCTCGCTGGCCCGCCCGCAGCTGGGATTCGATGAGATTGAAACTCAGACCGAAGGCCGGAACCTCATCATCGCGATCGATACCTCCCGGAGCATGCTTGCGGATGACTTGCGCCCCAACCGACTCACCCGAGCCAAGCTCGCTGCGAGGGACATTATCGTCGCCCTGCCGGAGGACCGAATCGGCCTTCTTGCCTTTGCCGGCCGCCCCTTTATCCAGGCGCCTCTCACGGTCGATCACGAGGCGGTGATCGAATCCATTAATCAGCTCGATACCGAAATTATTCCACGAGGCGGAACGAACCTTGCTGCGGCTGCGCAGATGGCAATGGAGACATTTGATGAAGCGGGTGTTGAACAGAGTGCGCTTGTAATTTTTTCGGACGGTGAAGCGCTTGAGGGCAGCGAGGAAATCGAGCAGGTGAGAGAAAAAGCGAAGGAAGCGGGAATGACAATCCTTGCCGTCGGAGTCGGGACTTTAGAGGGAGCGATTATCCCTGAGATCAATGAAAAGGGGCAACCCATTCCAGGACGATTCATCATGGATGACAACGGACAAGTCGTGAAGTCGCGCCTTGAGCCTTCAGCACTTCAAGGGCTCGCCTCTCTGGGAGGAACCTACATTCATCTGGGAGGACAATCATCCCTCACTGAGGTGGTCAAACAGATCAGGCAGGGAATTTCCACATCGCGCGAAGAGAGCGAAACGAGATTGCGTCCTATCGAGCGCTTCATGTGGCCTCTCGGCGCGTCACTTTTGTTTTTCGTGCTCGGGTATCTCCTCCCCATCTTAATTGGGAATCGTCGCCGAATCACGATTTCAGGCAATCCTCAAAGCGCGGCTGTCGCGATGCTCCTGTTCGTAACATCGAATCTGGTAGCGACCGAGGGTTTCGAAGATGGCTACCAAGCCTTTGAAGCAGGAGACTACCAAACTGCCCTCGAGCTCTACGAGGGCGCACTCGCTGAAAAGATCACCGCAAAGGACAGGACGAAACTGCAAATGGGCGTCGGCGCGACCGCCTACAAACTCGGGGATTTCGAACGAGCTGCCGCGGCGTATGGTGAGGCTCTGACCTATCGAGATAAAAAACTTCGTGAGCAAGCGCACTACAATCTTGGGAACACTCTCTACCAGCGAGGGGAAGCGGCTCTGCAGGCAATCGGTCAACCAGCCAACCCGGATCAACCGCAAAACCTCTCCGGCTCGAGCGAATCACTGGATACAACGATTCAACAGTGGGAAAGCGCAATCGAGCATTTTGAGTCGACCCTTTCGCTCAATCAAACGAACGCGCGCGCGATTCACAATCGGGAAGTCGTTAAGAAAAAGCTCGATGAACTGAAGCAGCAACAGAAAGAGGAGGAGGAACAGGAAAAACAAGAGGAAGAGGAAAAGGAAAAAGACGAAGAAGAGCAGGAGAAAGATCAAGAAGAGGAGAACGAGGACCAGGATAATCAATCTGATGGTGAGCAGGAGGAAAACCCAGATGGCAAACCCGAAGATCAGGACGGTGATGGCGAACCGCAGGATCAGCCTCCCGGCGAAGAAGATAAGGAAGAACCCGAAGATAAAGAGAAGGAAGGCGACGAGGAAGAAGACAAGGAGAATGAGCCTGAAGAAGATAAGGGCGATAATGAAAAGCCTGCTTCCCCTCCTCAACCGTCCGAAGGCGGCGAGCCTGAGCAGCCCGATGCCCCCAAAGATGGCGAACTCGAAGCAGACCCCAACCAAGCGCAGCCTCCGGCAAGCCCACCGCAGCCTTCTCAGGCGAATCCTGCTGAAATGAAAACGAACCCCGAAACCGGCTATTCACCAAGTGAAGCAAGGCAATTGCTTGATACCTTGGCCGATGAGACCGAAGTTCGTCCGATCCTCTTACCTTCACGCGGAGAAGTGTATAAAAACTGGTAATTTTCCACGATGTTTCCAAGAGTCTACCTAGTTCCCCTCCTCTCTCTTTTCGGCGCTCTTCAGCTCCAAGCGCAATCCGTGTCCGATCCATCGATTTCAGCCCAAGTATTGGTAAACGAGGTCGCAATCGGAGAGTTCGGAACCTTCATTGTCACAATAACCGACGGGGACGCTCAAATGCCTCCTCGGATCGAGATTGAAGGACTTGAGATCATCCGCTCAGGATTACCGCAATTTCTTGAGAGAATTACAAATGGGAGACGCACATTTAGAAATTCATACTACTACCAGTTTAAAGGCGACGTGCCGGGTGACTATGTGATTCCCCCACTCACTCTTGATATTGGTGGAAAACAACTCATCACTCGTTCGATTTCCGTGAAGGTCTACGAGAGAGAGCTCGACGAAGTGACTCGTGACGCGACGAAAGCCTTTTTCGCGAAACTGGAACTCACGAAGGACACCTTCTACGTCAACGAACTCATTCCTTTTTCACTCACAGCCTATGTCAGAGGAAGGAATGCGATCAGTCAGGTCGTGAGTCCGAAGATCGAGAATGAGAGTTTTGTTTTTCGCGGCTTTCGTGAAGTGAGAACCGACGGTGGCACCCTGGGAAATAATAGTACTTACTTTTCCTCCGCCGTCGTTCCCTCGAATCTTTTCGCACTCAAAGCCGGTAGCCATCGCCTCGGGCCGGCACAGATCGGAGTGAACATTCTCGACTCAAACAGTGGGTTTGGACTTTCCGCCTTTTTCCAGCGATCAGTGACCAGGGAAATGACGACGAACACCGTAACCGTCACCGTGAAGCCGCTTCCGAGTGGAGAGCCAATCAGCTTCACCGGAGGTGTCGGAACCTTTGAAATGACCGCGACGCCTTCGACGAAAACCGTCAGTGTAGGCGATCCCATTTCCATGAAGTTCGACGTCACCGGCGTAGGAAACATGCGAACGATGAGTGCCCCGGTTTTTTCCGTTCCCCAAAAGGGTATCTGGAAATCATATGAGCCCAGCAAAACGCTCGAAGATGAGAACGATTCGGACGGCTTCGAAGAGGGTACCGCAACTTTTTCCATCGTGATTATTCCGGAAGCGAAAGTGAGTGCGATCCCGCCGTTTGAACTCAGTTTTTTCGACCCTGAACAGGAGGCTTATGTGACGCGAAAGACCGAGCCGATTCCTATTTCGATGAGTAAAGGAAGAAGCAACGAGGAACCCACCGTAATTCAATTTTCGAACGGTAGCAGTAACGCCAGTTCCGGAAGTCCTTCCGCGCAATCACCCACACCTGAATTCAACGGAATGCTCCACATCGCAACAGGCGCCCCCCGCTGGATCGCTGAAGCCAAGATTGGGAAACACGGGCCTTTCTACTATACTGCGCAGGCGCTGTTCTCGATCGCTTTCTTCACTCTTTTGGGATTTGGGATCATGCGAATGTTCAAAGAAGGACGGTTCCTTAAATCAGTCAATAAGGGCCCCGCTAATTTCACGCAGGCGCTGAAGAAGCTTCCCGGTGAGGAAGCGACGAAACGCGAATTTTTTCAATCAGTGAATACGGCTCTATCCCTCTGGAAAAGCGAGCATCCGAGCCCACCGAAAAAGCTCAGCGATATCGTCGCCCAAATCAAAGAGCGATCCGACTCCATTCTCTACAGCGGCTACCTTTCTCCGCAAGAACCCGTCGGCGCAGCTGAGGTTTCTGAATTCAAAACCATTCTCAGCAAACTACCGAGACGCTGATCCTGATGCGATTTACTCACCTACCTTTCCTGTTTCCACTGTTTGCCATCACTCTCTCGGCGAGCGGGCTCGTTGCTCAAGAGTTGAAGGACAGTCGTGTAATCTTAAATTCTCTGAAGGGAGATGAGGAAAAGAAAGTCATTCCCGCCTCGGGCGATGCGGTTTTAGCATCTAAAGACGAAGCCTACCAGTTGGCGCTAAAAGATTTTAGCGCCGGAAAGTTTGAGGCTGCAGAAGAAAAGTTTCAGTTGCTGGCAAAACGAGGGCTGATAGCAAAAGAACTTTACCTCAATCTCGGAACAACGCTCGAAAAGCTAGACCAACCCGGGAAATCAGCTCTCTGGATGCGACGTGCCCTGCTCCTCGACCCCGGCATGGTTGAACCGCGCCAGAACATGGCCTTTCTCAAAAAGAAACTCGGCTATCTCGAATTTTCCGAAGACGGCGGTTCGTCAATTTTTCGAAGCCTTCCGCCTACGATCGGCGATTGGATTGCGATGATAGGTCTCTGGATGGTGGCGATTTGTGTCGCGATGGCCTTTCTCCTCCCGCGTTACCAAGAGCGACGCTTCCGCCCTCTCTTTTTCGGCTGCCTTGCCGCAGTCTTCGCCTTTGGCGGTGCCTCGTTTTCTCATTACTACGCGAAGCATTTTGCGATCGATAATTTCGCGACGATCACCGTCAATGGGGCTTCAGCACTCACCTCACCTGTTCCCGATGCCAAGACGGTTATTGACTTGCCGCCCGGCTCCGAAGTGCGCATTCTGCAGGAGACGGGGCCATGGACCTATGTCGAAATTCCAGGTGATATCCGAGGATGGCTTCGCAACGAACAGCTTGCCACCGTGTGGCCCATTTCAATGCCTGAGTAAGCTCGGGTGGCGACGATACCAGTTATATGACACGATTTATTCTAGGATTGCTCTTGTGCCTGCCTTTCACCGGTCACGCCGCTCCCCCCGAACGCCTCGTCATTGGCGCCGAAGGTGGAAAGGGAGTCGCCATTATCGATCCTGCCGATCGCAACAAAGTTCTCTGGCATCATCCGATCGGTGCGGTTCACGACCTTCACCTCCTCCCGGGCAATCGAATCCTGACCCAGGATGGGTGGCCGAGAATTATTGAGCTCGACCTCCAGAAAAGAGTTGTTTGGGAGTATCACGCGACGACGACCAATCGTGGCGCAGAAGACGGAAAAGTCGAAATCCACGCCTACCAGAGACTCAAGGGAGGCAACACCATGATCGTAGAATCCGGTCCCGGAAGAATCATCGAAGTCACTCCCGGGAAAGAGATTGTAAAAGAAATCTCACTCCAAGTTTCCCGTCCGAGCCCGCATTCGGATACACGGCTTGTTCGTCAGCTCAAAAACGGCAATTACCTCGTTGCTCACGAGAATGACCAGATCGTAAAAGAGTATAATTCCGAAGGCAAAGTGGTCTGGGAGTTCGCGGTGCCACTTTTCGGAAAAAAGCCTGCGAAAGGACATGGCCCCGAAGCCTTCGGTGGGAAGTGTTTCGCCGCGATTAAAGCCCAAAACGGGAACTACCTCATCGCGACCGGGAACGGCCACAGTATTCTTGAAGTAACACCGGAGAAGGAAGTCGTCTGGAAGCTCGAGCAAAATGACCTCGCAGGTATCACGCTCGCCTGGGTGACCAATGTGGAGGAACTCAAGAACGGCAACCTCCGGATTGGTAACTGCCACGCCGGTCCTGACAACCCGCAAATTATCGAAGTCACGAGGGACAAGAAAGTCGTCTGGACCTTCCGCGATTTCACCACTTTCGGAAATGCCCTCGCGAACACCCTGGTGATCGACGGAAAAAGAGCCGAACAACTTCGTAAAGCCCTGAAAGGGCTTAGTAGTAAAGAATAAAAGGAGTGGAGTAGTAAAAATTCAGGACTACAGAGACTTCCGACTTTCCTACATTCTTACTTTTCCACTTTCTAACGGCGCACCAGCGCCCAACCTTCCCACGGCGCGCAGCGCCCTATCATGTCAGCACGCCGCTGCGCTCTTGAAGCGCTTTCCCAATGGGAGGAGACCTCCCGTTACGCCTCCGATATTCTCACTGACCTGGGAGAACGCTTTCGCCTCACTCCACAGGACCGTGCCCTCGCTCAGGAGATCCTTTTTGGCACAATCCGAAACCTTTACCTGCTCGACACGATTATTGATCGATTCCGAAAAGGGAGTCTTCAAAGCGGAACCCAGGATCTCCTTCGCGTTGGCCTTTACCAACTCTTCCTCACTGAAATCGCCGAGCATGCGGCGGTCAACGAAACCGTGAGTCTTTCCAAGAAACACGAGAAAGGACTCGTCAACGCGATCCTCCGCAATGCTCAGCGCCAAAAAGACGAAATTCTTGCGGATATCAAAAACTGGCCCCTCGAAGATCAATACTCTCAGCCTGAGTTTCTGATTGAGCGCTGGACAGCGCAGTATGGCGAGGAAGCCGCCGTCGCCCTTTGTCAGTGGAACAATGAGGCCCCGAAAGTTTACGGCCGTATCAACTCACTGGCCCCTGACAAAGAGGCACTCGACAGGGTTAGATCGGAGACTCAATCCTGTTTACTCGGTGACGATTATCCCGATTTTTTCGTTGTCGACGGCCCGCCGAACAAATACTGGCTGGATGAAGGACTCATCTACATTCAGGACCCCGGTACCTCTCAGGCATGCACCCTTCTTGATCCCAAGCCCGGTGAAGCGATTCTTGACGCCTGTGCTGCGCCCGGAGGTAAGACCGCTCTCCTCGCCGCGATGCGGGGCAACGAAGGACGTCTTGTCGCAACCGACAATATCGAATCGCGTCTTGAACAGATGAAGGAAAATTTTGGCCGTCTTCATCTTTCAGACATCGAGGTTGCTCTCGCTGATTGGGCGAGGGAGTCCGATGAGCCTTTCGGAGGCGAGAAATTTGATGCCATTCTTCTTGATGCCCCCTGCTCCAATACCGGCGTGATGCGCCGCCGTATCGACGTCCGCTGGCGGATTCAGCCACGTGACTTTGCCACATCAGCCCGATTGCAGGGCGAGCTGCTCCGAAACACAGCCAAGGCCCTCAAACCCAAAGGACGCCTCATCTACAGCACCTGTTCCATCGACCGGGTCGAAAATGAAGAAGTGATCGAGGCCTCCGGCATGACGATTGAGAAAGTCGTCACGAGCCTTCCCTGGCAGGATGGACATGATGGCGCTTTCGCGGCACTCTTGCGTGCGCACTCTTGATCGCTTTAATTTGCCGCAATCTCTTTGCCGACTTCTACCTTCGCGACAAATGAAAACCATTTGTGGCACTTGCATTAAGGGGTTTTTTGCCTAAAAATCACGTATGTTCCGCACTCTCGCCAGCTCACTGATTACGCTCGTAGCAATATTGCTGTTTGCGTTCATGATTCTCTTCCTCTGGAGTGGAAGTCAAAAGGTGGAGTTCAAGCGAGCCGCCTTCGATGGCGATCGCTCCACCGTCGTGATCGTGGAGGAGATCCGTCTCAAAAAACTGCGGGCGCAGGATGCCGCGACGGTGGTGACCGCCGAGATGCCCGTTGAGAAGGCACCCACGCTTGCTTCAGGAGAGGGTCCGCCGGTTGTACTTTGGGTAAGTATTCCCGGATTTCGTGGTGACTACATCGAAAATTCAGAAACTCCGTTTTTTGATGAATTGGCCTCAGAAGGAGGCACGACCAACAAGATGCGTCCCAGCTTTCCCTGTCTCACCTATCCTGCCCACGCGACGATGGCGACAGGTGTTAGCCCGGATAAGCACGGTATCACTGCAGACCGAATCCGCACCGGCCCCGGAGTAGTCGTAAATTCCCCTACTGATGATGCCTTGCTCCTTGCCGAGCCAATCTGGAAAACAGCGACACGTCAGGGGATCAAGACGCTGGTGCACGATTGGCCTCTGTCGCAAAACCAGACAGGTGAAAATGTCGCTGCACATTTCCTCGATGCCTACAATTCCGGTGCGACTGACGAAGAGCGCTTGAACGCCGCATTGGAGCAATGGCGGTCGGCTTCCGAAGGTGAAGACAAACTGAGGCTTGTCATGCTGAGATTGAACGGCGTATTGGATGCCGGGATCGTGAGCGGTCCCCGCGCAGGCGAGACCTACGCTGCGGTGGGAGCCGCTGATGCGGCGCTGAAAAAGTTTGTGGAAACCGTCCGGGCAGAGTGGGATAAACTCGCCCCCGCTAATGCGAATCTCGTGGTCTTAGTAACGACTGACCACGGACTTGCTGAAGTGGATAAAAACGTGAATATCGAGCAGCTCCTCGGCGACGATATGATGAAGAATGCGGAAATCTTGGCCCACAACGCGATCGCGAATCTTTTCTTTAAAGACCTTCCTGAAAGCGAAGGCGAAGCCAAAATCTTCAAGGACAAGTTCGATAGCGAACTTGGTAAGCGTATTTATTTCCGCACAATTAAGAAAGAAGAGCTTCCTGAAGATTGGGCTTATCAAGGTGAGCGAGTCGGTGACCGAGTCCTCGTGCTCAAAACAGGCTACTCCTTTTCCGATGAAACGTCTGACGAACCCATCTTCGATCCCGGTGATGCTGGAGGTAATTTTGGTGGTTACGGCTACCCCGTCGGTGAGTCGATCCGGATGTCAGGCCAGGTTCTCCTCGGGGGCTTTCCGAATTCGCCCGCCTCTGGAACTCTGGGAGAGATCGGACAACTGAGCTTCCACGCAACGGTTTGCAAGCTCCTCGGTATCGAGCCCGCCGAAGGCGCAACGACCGAGACACTGGATCTTAATTAGTCGGCGCGGACTTTCTCTACGCTTCCTCGGCAGATCGTTTCAGAAGGACCTCCAGAGGCTTCAGAGAAAGCGGGCATGATAGGCGTCCGTGGATCGCCCCTCTCCAGAGCGAAGGCTGCGCCGCTCGGATTCACGAATGCGAGCTGGTCTTTGAATCGTTCTTTTGAAACTGCCCCCAATCGGGAATCGGGAATCGAGGCCGACATCGTGTGTTTACGGTCCTACCGCGTTATCCAAAATGCTCCGCTTCAAACTCTTGAGGCGCTCGTCTTGCTCGCGGGAGATCGGCTCCCTACCAAAAACTCATTCGAAAAGATCGCAGGGAGGTTCCGGTATTGTTGCGGTATTCTTGCGGCGCTGGAACCCCAAGGCCGAAGAAGACACTGAATGCCCGAACTGGAATTTTCCGGTAATTACCGGTGAGTAACTTTAATTCCCGCGCTTGGCAATTCTCCTAGAATCTGCTTCAGTCAGAGATGCTTCGTGTACTCTGTCGAATTTCCATTTTTTGCGCGCTTTTTATCAGTCCCTCCTTGGCACAGGATAACGGGGAAACTGACGATCAGACCTCAATTACTCCTGATAAAGCGGCGAGGCAGGCCGATCTTTTGAAGTTGCCGAACCTCGTTCTAATCATCGCAGATGATCTCGCCTGGGATGATTCGTCCCCTTACGGCCACGAGTCAATTTTGACTCCGAATCTCCAGCGAATGGCGGATGAAGGAATGCGCTTCGATAATGCCTTCACGACGACTTCTTCCTGCAGTCCCAGTCGAGCCAGTATCATCACGGGGCGATACCCGCACCAAACCAATGCGGAGGAGCTTCACTTTCCCGTTCCCGCCGATCAGATCACTTTCGTGGAAAAGCTGAAGGAACAGGGCTACTGGACCGCGGCAGCCGGTAAATGGCATCTCGGGGATGAAATTCGTGATCGTTTCGACGAGATTCGGGAAGTCGACACCTCCGGCTTTCAGCTTCCGAGCGGAGATACGACCGGGAAATTCAAGGAAACCCTCGAAGGCGAAGCTCAAAGCGGCTGCCTCGACTGGGTTCCGGTGATGCGCGATCGCCCCGCCGGAAAACCTTTCTTTCTTTGGTTGGCGGCACTTGATCCGCACCGTCCTTACCATTCCGGCATCATTCCAGAGCCTGCCCGACCCGACGAAATTAAAGTTGCTCCCTACCATCCTGACACACCTGCGGTTAGAGCCGACTATCAGCTCTATTACGACGAAGTGACTCGTCTTGACAAATACGTGGGGCTCGTCATGGACGAACTCGAGGCGCAGGGAGTTGCTGACAACACGATGATCCTTTTCATTAGTGACAACGGAAGACCTTTCCCCCGTGACAAGACCACGATTTACGACAGTGGGATTAAGACGCCATGGCTCGTGCGCTGGCCAGCGACCGTCAAACCGGGGACATCGACGAACAAGATTGTCAGCACCGTCGACATTGCCAAGACATTCATGAAACTCGGTGGAATCACCCACATGGGGCAAACTTTTGAAGGAGTGGATTTTTCTCCGCTTCTTACGAATCCTGACAAGCCCATTCGAGACTATGTCTATGCCGAGAAAAACTGGCATGACTACGAAGATCATGCCAGGGCGGTTCGCAATCAGCGATACAAGTACATCCGCAATTACTACAATGATCTTCCTCAAACCCCGTCCGCTGACGGGCTGCGAAGCGCGACCTTTCTTGAGCTGATGAGGCTTCGTGAAAAGGGCGAACTCACTCCGGCTCAAGAGGCTTGTTTCACCACGCCACGTCCCGAGGAAGAGCTCTACGACACCAAGCTGGACCCTTACGAATTGAATAACCTTGTCGATGATGAGCGCAATGCGCCCCTTCTCCGTGCGATGCGTGCGGCCCTGATTGACTGGGAAAAGCGAACCAATGATTACGTGCCCGAACTCCGGACCGCTGATGAGTTTGATCGCGTAAGCGGATTACCCACTCCTGCGCGTGTGCGGCCTCGTCTGTCGAAGGCTCAAATGGTGGAAAAAGGTCTCGTAGCACCCTGAAAATTAACCTTATGATTTTTTTACAAACTCTCGCTGTAATCCTGATCGGCTCCGGCTTGATTTCCTCAACCGCGTTGGCCGAATACACTTGGGAAAAGGAGGACGGAAAGCACCTCGACCTTCGTTACAAGAGCCGTCTCGTCGCACGATACATGTTCGAAGCGATTGATGAATCGTCAACGGAACGCCGCGAGGAGACTTACAAGCCCTACTGCCATATCTACCAATGGTCGAGCCAGGATCACTTCATTACCAAAGGCGCCGGAGGGAAATTTCCTCATCACCGAGGCATCTACTATGGTTTTTCAAAAATCAGCTACACGGACGAGAAAGGCAAGGCGCACGCCAATGTCGACACCTGGCATTGTCGGAAGGCACATCAGGTCCATCGTGAATTTCTGAAGATGGAGGCCGACGGGGCTTCGGCTCACTTCACCGCGAAGATCGACTGGATCGGCGATGAGGGAAAGCCCTTCGCCGAAGAATTACGAACGATGCATTTCACCGTCGTAAACAGCGATGTCGTTGTCGACTTCACCTCAACCCTGACCCCTCTCGTTCCCCTAATGAAGGTCGATGGCGATCCACAGCACGCCGGCTTTCAGTTTCGGGCCAGCAATGAAGTGTCCGAACGCGGAACCAAATCCACCTACTATATTCGCCCGGAATCAGGGAAAGGAGAGCCGGGAGCGACGATTAACTGGTCGGCAAAGTCGGACAACGAAACGACAAGGGACCTTCCATGGAAAGGGATGTCTTTCACGATCGAGAAAAAGCAGTACACCGTTGCCTATCTCGACAGTCCCACAAACCCTAAGCCAGCTCGATTCAGTGAGCGTGACTATGGCCGGTTCGGAAGCTATTTTGCCGCAGAGGTTTCTAAAGAAAAACCGCTCAAAATCGCCTATCGTCTTATTATACGCGAAGGCGAGATGGAGCCCGACGAGATCGAGGCTTTGAGCGCAGCGTTTACGAAAGAGTGAGTTTTATGCCAATCCCGAAGTCAGTAAAACCGGTGAAACCCGCCGGTGATCAAAGTCGCAATGAAGTGAGCGAGATCTTGAAGAAGGTGCGCAAAATAGAACTGCGTACCCGTGGCCTCGTCAGGGAGAGTTTTGGCGGAGAATATCACAGCTGCTTTAAAGGCGAGGGAATCGATTTCGAAGATTTCCGTGAGTATCAGCCTGGTGATGAAGTCCGCGCGATCGACTGGAATGTGACGGCCCGCATGGGGCACCCTTTTGTGAAAAAATTCACGGAGGAACGTGAACTGACCGTGTTTGTCTGTGTTGATATCAGCGCCTCCGGTAAATATGGAAGTCACGGCCCGAGTAAGCGGGAGATGATGGCCGAAGTCGCGGCTCTTCTTACTTTCAGCGCTTTGCAAAATAAGGACAAGGTGGGACTCATCCTCTTCACCGATGAAGTTGAGCTCTACCTCCCCCCGCGCAAGGGGACAGGTCACGCGCTTCGGATCATTCGTGAAATTTTACACTTCGAACCGGAAGGTCACGGTACCTCGCTGAATCCCCCCATCGAGATACTGAAGAATGCGGTGAGACGCCGCTCTCTCGTTTTTATGCTCTCAGATTTCCTCTTCGAAGAAGATCTCGGAAATGACCTGCGCATCATCAATCGCAAGCACGATCTCGTAGCGATACAGGTCAGTGACCCTGCCGAGCTGGCGCTTCCATCGGTAGGACACGTTCGTCTCGAAGATCCTGAAACGGGCCAGCAGATTGAGGTGAACACGGGCAATGCAAAATTACGTGCCGCCTACAATAAAGAAGCGAAACACTGGCAGGAATCGATCGATCAGGATTTTAAGCGGCTTTCGATTGATAAGATCTCTCTTCGCACCGACGAAGAATATCTCCCTGCACTCCACAGCTTTTTCAAACGACGGGACCACTCAGGCGTCTAGATGGATAGTAAGATGATTTCTCTTCTTGGACTGCAGGCACCGGCTGCCGATGAACTCTACGACATTGTCGTTTTGGAACCGGTCCCCCCGATTTGGCCACTTATTTTCTGGGGTGTCATCAGCGTCTTGCTATGCGCTCTCATCGCTCTTGCGATCTGGTATTTCCTGAAACAAAAAAAACAAAGCACGCGCAGGTCAGCGGCAACGAAAGCTCTAGCGCGACTGCGTGAAATCGAGAAAAGCCGCGGAAAACTCAGGACTAATCAAGTCAGTCTTGCGATCTCCGATGCGCTCAAAGACTATTTGAGCGAGAAGTTTGATGACCGGCTACGCTATGAGACTTCACAGGAGTATCTCAAGCGAAATGCCGACTCGACGAGTAAACTCCCCTCCTCTGCTCAGTTGCCGCTTAAACTATTTTTAAGCGAAAGTGAAGAGGTGAAATTTGGAAATCCAGCCGATGGCGAAACAAAATTAGTGCCGCTGTTGAATCGGGCAGAAGAGATTGTAACGGTGTGCGAGCAGGTAAGTGAAGAAAAGGCGGAGGCTAGGTCGCCTTTGTCCCGTCCTATTTAGCGGTTGATGATGCGCGCGAAATGCGTTCCTTATTAGTAAGGTTCAGATGAAAACTTTTTCCCGTATATTCCCCCTCCTCGCGGCACTCTCCCTGTGCAGTTGCATGACCTTCGAAAGGGACTGGGAAAAGGCAGTCGCTGAATACGAGGACGGTAAGGTGTCTTCCCCCGAAGGCCCCTGGATCGGAAGCTGGATCACGACGAGCAATGGGCACGAGGGAGGTCTCCGCGCGATTGTCAATGAGTCGGAGTCAAGGCCCGGCGAATACGATTTCCGCTACCATGCGACCTGGGCAAAAATACTCTCAGGCAGTTACACCGTCGCTTTCCCGGCAAGACGCAGCGGTTCACGCTACCTCGTCGACGGGAAAAAAAGTCTCGGACCCTTCGGAACCTTCGGGCATCGCGCGACCATTACTCGCGATTCATTCGAGGCAACCTACTCAAATGACCGGGACGAATTGGGCGAGTTCCATATGGCACGCCCGGAGTGATCTCGTCGTTTCAGCGGCTCCGCAGCGTTGATTAACACCCTCCCAATGCCCCGCGACCGTTCCCTCCCCATTTTCGATCTCGAAATTGATCTCGGTGCAGCCGTCAGCAGTGACAATGCCCGCGTCGTGATCGAAGCACCTACCGGCTCGGGTAAATCGACCCAAGTTCCGCAGTTTCTCCTCGATAGCGGTCTTTGCGGTGAGGGTGAAATCTACGTACTGCAGCCTCGCCGTCTTGCCGCGAGAATGTTAGCGACGCGAGTCGCTAGTGAACGAGACGGATCACTCGGTGACGAAGTCGGTTTTCAAGTGCGGTTTGAGAAGGCAGTCTCTACGAATACCCGCATCAGGTTCGTGACCGAAGGCATTCTCCTTCGGAAACTGATCGATCAGCCAGATCTGAGGAATGTTGCCGCTGTCGTCCTCGACGAGTTTCATGAACGCCATTTCTTCGGCGACATCAGTCTCGCTCGATGTCTCGAAGTGCAAAAAGCGTTCAGGCCTGATCTGAAGATCATCGTGATGTCAGCAACACTCGAGACCGCGGCGCTCAAAAGCTATTTGGGAGACGGCTGCCGACATCTTATTTCAGAAGGGAGAACCTTCCCAGTCGAGATCGACTATCAACCACCTCGGGAACGTCACAAGGGTGAGCTGTGGGATCACATCGCCCGGGTCGTTCGAGACTATCTCAAGGTTCACGGGGTCGACGGGCACATCCTCGTCTTTTTACCCGGACGGTATGAAATCCAGAAAACGGCCTCGGCGCTGCAGCGATCCGTCGGAAGTTCCTTTGAGATTCACGAGCTTTACGGAGAACTCTCACCTCAAAAACAGGATGCCGCCGTATCGAGAAGCAGTCGTCCCAAGATTGTCATCGCCACAAACGTAGCGGAAACCTCGATCACGATTGATGGCGTCACCCTCGTCGTAGACTCAGGATTGGAGCGTCGCTCCGCATTCGACCATCGCCGCGGAATTACGACACTTCACATTGAAAAAATCTCTCAAGCTTCTGCGGCGCAGCGCGCAGGGCGGGCAGGGCGAACCGCGAAAGGCACCGCAATACGCCTCTGGAGTGAGCGTGAGCACGAACAACGCGCTCCCGCGACCTCTGCCGAGGTTCAACGGATGGATCTCACCGAAGCCATTCTTATACTCTACTCCAGCGGCATCAACTCGATTCGGGATTTCAACTGGTTCGAAAAACCGGATCAAGGCGGGCTCGATGAAGCGATGCATCGTCTCGAGGAACTCGGAGCGATTGACGAGAATGAACAACTCACTCCCGACGGTCGAAAAATCAGCCAACTACCGATACCGCCAAGATTTGGAAAGGTTCTCCTCGAAGCGGCCAAAGCGGGCTACCTCGATTTTCTTGCTCTCGTTGCCGCTCTGACTCAGGCTCGTCCCTTGTTTCCGCTTCGGAAAAGGCAAAACGATCATCTCATGCCTGAGGATTTTGCCCAACCTGATGACATCTCTGACTTTCAGGCTCTCGCCCGCGCCTGGTCGCAGATGAAACAAAACGGTTTTCGTCGTGAGATTGGCGAGCGGCTTGGAATTCATGCGGGTGCCTCGCGAGATGTCGATCGCATTGCCAAACAGCTAACAAGGATCGCAGAGCGCTGGGGTTTTGGAAGCAGTTCCTATGCTGAACCGGACAATGAAACCCTTGCGAGAATGCTCCTCTCCGGTTTTTCCGATCGTCTCGCCTTGCGGCACAATCAAAGCACCCTGACTTGTGCTGTCGTTGGCGGTCGACGCGGTCAGGTCGAGAAAGACAGCGTCGCCGGCGCCAAAGACTGCCGGACCTTCATTGCCGGAGAGATGATCGAAGTCGAAGGGCGTGACCTCACCGTAAAACTGGGGCTTTGCACACGAATTGAAGAGAGCTGGCTTGCTGAGTTGTTTCCCGACGCTTTTGAACAAAAAGAAGGAGCGGTCTACGATGAACGCTCCCGAAAAGTCGAGGCCCGGCTTGAGAAGCGTTTTAGAGATTTGGTTCTCGAGACGAAACCGAGTGGCGAAGTGCCGCTGGAAGAAGCCGCGTCCCTTCTCGCGGAGCGAGTCCTCTCTGGTGAACTGAATTTAAAAAAGTGGGATGCGAAAGTCGAATCCTGGTTTGCCCGTGTTAATTTGATCGCCGAGAACTGCCCTCAATACGAAATCCAACCCATCGACGAGGAGTCAAAGCTACTCATCCTCGAACAAGTCTGCAGCGGAGCGACGAGCTACAAGCAGATCAAGGACCGTCCCGTTAGTGATGTCCTCAAAGGATGGCTCCCGCCTCATCAAGCAGGCATCATTGACCACGCGACACCGGAGTCTTTGACCTTATCTAACGGAAAAGAGGTTCGGGTTCACTACTCACTGGACGAGAAACCCAAGATCTCCGTTTTGATCCAGCACATCTTCGGACTCCAAGACGCCCCCACGATTTGCGAAGGCAAAGTCCCCGTCGTTGTCGAAATTCTCGGTCCCAATTCACGCCCCGTTCAAGTCACCGAAAATCTCGCCGCCTTCTGGACCGGCAGCTATCCCGCGGTGCGCTCGCAGTTGCGCGGTCGCTATCCAAAGCACGATTGGCCGGAGTTCGAATGATATGAGCAGAGATCACGCCCCTCCCATCCTAAGTGGATCCAGTGGGGCACCGCTCACTGCCGTCGGGCGCGCAAAGCACAACCCAAATAGGGTGATGCCGGGGTGATGCCGGGGTGATGCCGGGGTGATGCCGGGGTGATGCCGGGGTGATGCCTTGCTACTTTGTTAATTCGCTGATTTCTGGCTCAGCTCGCGGCCCAAAACGATCCAAGAGCGAGGAAGATTTAACTATTTATTAAAGATTTATAAATTAATAAAAATATTTAATCATTTTATTAATAATTAAATCAGTTTTAAACAAAGCTCCCGCTTGTTTAGAAGCTCGCGTGAGCACAGACGAGGCGATGACTTGAACTGAGCCGAAGGAACTGCCAGCAGCCCTCACCAAGTCGCCAGATTTGCGGCTCACGGGCGGCTTGTTGTCGCCTGCCTAGACATGGCGAAGACCGGTCCCACCTACGGTCATTATGTCGCCTCGGCAGGACGATTTGAGGACATCGTTGCAGGTCGAGCCGAAGACTGTCTCACCACAAGCTGCGGCACAATGCGAGGGGCACCGGCGCAGCTGAACCTGGGAAAGGCAGGATCGGCTTGCGGCTACTCCGATCTGAAGTGACTGCCCAGCGGGATGCTGATCGCCACGACCTATCTCAAGTATGCGGTCGGACCGGAAAAGTATTCCCTCGTGAAGACGCGCTTTCGTCTCGGGGAGATCGACGCGATTAGATAGGAAAGTGGAAATCTGGAAACTACGAACCGGAAATATTTGAAAGTTCAGGAAAATCTCATCTAGTGACCTGATAACGTCCAGCCTTCCCCTGCTTCAAAATAATCCCTGTGATACGATGGTCTCCAGGCAAGGTCTGCGATTAATAAAATGCCCCTGATGAGAAATTCACTACTTTTACTTTCGTTCGTGTTATCGGCACTCACTCTCGAGGCTGAAGACGATCAAAACCATCCGAATATCATCCTGCTCATGGGCGACGATCACGGATGGGAGGAGACCGGCTACAATGGTCACCCTGATCTAAAAACACCCGTGCTCGATGAGATGGCGGCAAGTGGACTGCGACTTGATCGTTTCTACGCGGCCCATCCTTCCTGCTCGCCCACTCGCGGTAGCGTCCTTACGGGGCGTCACCCGAATCGCTACGGCACCTTCGCCCCCGGCTATTCGCTCCGCCCGGAGGAAGTCACGATCGGCCATTTACTCGGGAAGGCCGGCTACCTGCGCGGGCATTTCGGGAAATGGCACGTCGGCACGGTCAAGGCCGGTTCCCCGACCAATCCCGGGGCCATGGGATTCGATGAATGGGTCTCCCACGACAATTTTTTCGAACTTGATCCGCCCCTCTCCACAAATGGTGGCCCGCCTCTCATTCACGAAGGCGAGAGCTCGGCTGTCGTCATCGATGAGACGATAGACTTCATCGAAAAGGCAAAGACCCGGGACAAACCTTTCCTCGCTGTGGTCTGGTTCGGATCCCCTCACGAACCCTACAGCGGATTGCCCGAGGACCTCGCCCTCTATGACGATCTCCCCGAAAAGTATGCCGACCGCGGCACCGTCAGTCTGACATCGAACGAAACGGGGATGCGGGTGAAGCGTCCCCTCGGAGAAGTCCTGCGCGAGCGCTATGCCGAAATCACAGCGATGGATCGAGCCATCGGCACCCTGCGGGAAGCGCTCAAAACCGAAGGACTGCGTAACAACACCCTTGTCTGGTACTGCGGTGACAACGGCACGCCACCCAGCGGCGCACTGGACTCGCCCCTGCGCGGCATAAAAGGGCAAGTCTATGAAGGGGGCACTCGTGTCCCCGCCGTGATCGAATGGCCTGCCCGCATTTCCGAACCGCGAGTCAGTGAAACCAACGCCGTCACCAGCGACATGCTCCCGACATTATGTGCTCTCGCCGGGACGCCGATTCCCGATGACCGTCCACTTGATGGAATCAACCTCGTTCCGTTGATCGACGGAAGCCTCGACGAGCGTCCTGATCCCCTCTTCTTCTGGAATTACCTTTCGAAGAAAAAGCCCAAAGTGAAACCGATACCCTGGATCGATTCAAAATGGCAGGAGGGCACAACGCCCCTCGTTAAATTGAGACAGGGCATCGCGACACGAAATTTCAAAAACTACCATCATCCCAAGATCGCGGAGTCCGACTACCATGGTGCCCGTGTCATGCTGGGCAATCGTTACAAACTCGTCATCCACGACGGAAAAGAGGAAGCGGCTCCACAGGTGGAGCTCTTCGACCTTCGTAGCGACTCCGCCGAAGAGACCGACCTCGCCGAGAAGGAACCCGCCATCGTCGAAGCGATGCAGAAAGAACTCCGCGTCTGGCAACAGTCCGTGCTCAAGAGTCTCACGGGGGCGGATTACGGGAAAAGATCAGACAAGTAGAGCCTGAGAAACGGAGAGCCGTGCACTGCTTTCCTACTTCTCTCTAAATCGCTTCCGATACACCCGGGGCGTCAGTCCCGTGATCACTTTGAACTTTCGTGTGAAATGACTCTGATCATGATAGCCCAGTTCCAGAGCAATCACTCCGATATCCCGGTCCGTTTGCGCGAGCAGTTGCCTCCCCTTTTCGATTCTAAGGGAGTGGATAAATTGAGTGGGTGACCTCCCAAAAGTAGCCAGAAACTGTCGGTTGAAGTGAGTCGCAGAGAGGCCCGCCATCGCTGCCATCGCCGCCATCGAAACCGTCTCCGCATAGTGCCCTTCCAGGAAATGAATCACAGGGGCGGTGCGGACCGGGACATAGGTAACACATTGACCGGGGACGTTGGTAACACTTTTTGCGAATATAGTTCGGTTAGGATTCGGCGCAAGCTCTCATCTCGTGACGCTCGGCGTAGGCCGTAGGCCGAAG
>Ga0208903_1000189_pt1 | contig 60815 bp, 48 predicted proteins | sample AntAceMetag02UKJ_FD_184769 | JGI IMG/M metagenome (GOLD analysis project Ga0208903, IMG submission 184769) | Saline lake microbial communities from Ace Lake, Antarctica - Antarctic Ace Lake Metagenome 02UKJ (SPAdes) (version 2) | ecosystem: Environmental > Aquatic > Non-marine Saline and...
GCGTCACGAGATGAGAGCTTGCGCCGAATCCTAACCGAACTATATTCGCAAAAAGTGTTACCAACGTCCCCGGTCAATGTGTTACCTATGTCCCGGTCCGCACCCCTCGTCAGAAGAAAGTAACAAGGAGTTGGTATAACCCGGACTGGAGAAAGCGGTTCATGGTGTTTGCACAGATACTCAGCGAGGCGGCAGCTAAGGACGAAGTAACTCCTTTCAGCTTGGCTGCCCCTCTTCGGCTGACCAGTGACCGAACGCTACTCGACCCAAAAAAGGAGTCTCAGAAAGACAAGGCGGAAGAGGAAACTGTCGAAGAGGAAATCGAAGTCGGCATAAATGAATTGGAGGACTGGAAGGAATGAATGAGCTGAACACCAACATGCAGGTTTTCCCAGAGCCGGATCTGGAATTTGCTAGCGGTCAGACAATGGATCACCCGGCCATCGGACTCACCCTTTTCGGTCCGGTGGAAAGCAACGGAATCGAGAAACCGGGGCGGATTGAATATGCCGTGATCGGAACGCAGGAAGGTGCAGCAGCATTCGAATTGTTTGCAAAGAGGATAAAGAATCCGATCGCGCCGCCGGAAGGTAAAAAGGAAAATCTGTGGCCACATTTCCCCGGCTTCGAGGAGGCCATGCATGCTGAGTTCCCAGAGTCAGCTCCGTGGGTAGAGATAATCGACACGAAGGCGCTCGAAAAAGCTGCGTTCGAGCCAAATGATCACGAGAGGGTTTATAAAGTAGCCAGCCTCTATCTGGATGCAATCAGTGCACTCGCCCACAAAGATGCCCGAATTGACGTCGTGGTATGTGTGGTGCCCGAGTTCGTTTTCAAGAACTGCCGACAGCAGTCCCGGATTTACAGCCCAGAGAGGAAGCGACCGAACAGCAGGGAGGTGCGCCTTCGCCGAAACCATATCGACCTGTTCAATGATTACAATTCACGGCACTACGACTATTCGCTCGATTTTCGCAAGCAAATCAAAGCGCGTGCGATGGAGCACAAACTGCCGATTCAGATCATCCGGGAGACGACGCTTCGCCTATCTGACGACAACGACTTTGGCCAGCGAGGACTTACGTTTCTTTGTGATCGTGCCTGGAATTTATCGACCGCGTTTCTCTACAAGAGCGGTAGAAAGCCGTGGAAGCTTTCTGGTGTGCGTGAAGGGGTCTGTTACGTTGGAATCGCTTTTAAACGGACGGACGAGCAGAGTCGAACCGCCTGCAGCGCTGCTCAAATGTTTCTCGATGATGGCGACGGCGTCGTTTTTATGGGAGAGGAAGGGCAATGGTATTCCCCTTACGATAAGCAGTGCCATCTCTCTCAACAGGCTGCCAAAACTCTCCTACAAGGCGTGCTTGAAACCTATGAACAGCAGCACGGCAAGAAACTGACGGAGGTCTTTCTGCATTGCCGCTCGTCAATCGACGATGACGAATGGCGGGGATACCAAGAGGCGTGTCCTGAGGGCGTCAAGCTGGTGGGGGTCCGAGTCGCCCGTGATCGGGGTCTGCGGGCCTATCGACTCCAAGACTACCCTGTAATGCGAGGAACGTTTTGGAGAGTTTCGGATCGCTCAGGTTACCTGTGGGCTTCGGGGTTTAAGCCTGCTCTCGGAACCTACGAGGGTTCTGATGTCCCTGAACCCTTGAGAATTGAGATCCAGCATGGCGAAGCAGACATCACCGAGGTAGCTAGGGATATTTTTGGTCTGACAAAACTTAACTATAACGCCTGCAAATTGGGAGAGAGCCAGCCGGTCACTGTTCATTTTTCCGATGCGGTCGGAGAAATTCTCGTCGCCAATCGCGGCACCAAGGAATTTCTACCCAACTTCAAATACTACGTTTGATCCCGGCATGCTAGTGGAGTGGCACAATAACTTATAGTGATGCATTTACTTCTCGAAGACTACTACCTGATTAGGATCGCTTACCACGCCTCCTCAATGGCTGAGGGCGATGCTGATATCTACGACTTCATGACCTTGTTGGTCGAGAGTGAGCGGACAAAAGACTTAGAGGAACTGCCAGCCGCGAAACGGACGGAAGTAATTGAGTTCCGGACTGACATGATGATGTTTGTCGCAATGCCCCCTTCCTGCGTCAGTGATAGGGAATTCACGTGGGAAGAATATTTGGTGCTCAAAGACTCGAATAAATTCGTCTTCATCTCGGATGAGGACATAGAGACGGATCATCCGATTGAGGCCGACATCGAGAAGTTTCTCGTAACGCTTCGGCCTTTCCTTGAGCCACAATTGAAAAGAAGCTGGGAAATGGCGACCAGGGAGTCAGAGTTTATGTAGTCGTGAAAGACTGCTTGATGTCCCTGTGTTGACCGCAGGGATCTAGCTGACGTCAGTGGACTGTCACGATGATGAGAGCTTTGAAAGGAATTGATAAGATTACAACGAGATGAGCACCCTTCGCGAAATTAAAATCGACAAGCCTTCGCTGCGTGATCTTGAGATCGGCGATGCGTTAGTCCTTCCCCGCCGCTCCTACCTCGTCACCGGCATGGCGAGTGGAGGAATGGGGACCGTGATCTTTGGTAAGCTGGACCGCTCAAAGGAGAATGGCTCTATCAGTGCCCTGCCCAACCCCATCGCTCTGAAGTTCTCTCACGATCCGGCGTGTTTCGTCGAGTCGGAGTTGAGCAAGTGGGCCCTCTTGAGCCACGAAAGGATCAATCCGCTGTGCGAGATCCTGGCATCCGAGAATGATGGGCTTGTGGCGGCATCGCTTCAGTGCTCTGGCTCGGTGAGAGACCTGCTCTCCCGCCACGGGCGGCTATCCGAGCGCTGTGCCTACAGCATCGTGCGTTCCTGTGCTGAGGGACTGGCATTTGCGGAAGAGGAGCATGATATTCATCATCTCGATGTGAAGCCCGATAATCTCCTCTTCCAAGAGGCAGGAAAGAGCCCGGAGGAGTTCCGTTATAGCGTGACTGATTGGGGGATCTCTTCCGAGAAGACGCGAGGATCGGAGGCGACCGAATGCGATAGCGAAGGGAACCCTTTGTCAGCGAACAATGCAGGAACGCTCCCCTACATGGCTCCGGAGCGGTTCATTCCGGGCACTCCGTCATCGAGAGAGTCGGACATTTACGGACTCGGGATGACCTGGTTGGAGTTGCTGACGGGGACCCTTCCTTTCATCCCGGGCAGATCGTTGGGTAGACAGATCGCCGATAGCTCTTATTTTGCTGTGGCGGATGCACACATGAAACAGTTTCGATTAAGTAGAAGAATGGCGAACGCTATCCGAAAGTCGATCCATCCGGAGAAAAATTTACGAACCGGGTCCTGGAAGGAGTTTCTGGATGAGATTCGGCCCGGTTTAATTAAACGCCTATTCACCTGATATGTTTGGCTTCTTCGATAGAAAAGAACGGAAGAGAAAAAAGGCTCTTATAGCTTTCGTTGAAAAAGGGCGGAAGGATCCCCTGTTTGATCGGGCATTACGTTCGCAGAAAAAATTGGAAATCTTCAAACGGGTTCAAGTGCTCAGAAACTCCGGGAATGAGGAAAAGGTTTACGCGGAAGTTATGAATTGGCTGTCCGACGACATGGATCGCTGGACGAGTTCTCACGATGCTTACGATCTCCATTACATGGTGGAAACGCTCCGCCTCTGCGGGTTGATTAAGGACGCTTTTCTATTGTTGGGGAAGGGGAAATTTGAGTTGGCGAAGCGGTATCCTATCGATCTGGTGTGGATGCACCTCGATAGTGGGCTGATTTCGCCCCAGTTGGGAGATGATCCTGCCATTGCTCTCGAATACTTCCATGATGCGATCACCTGTGAGCCTCCAGAGGGATCGCGCTGTTCCCGGCGCGAAGAAGCGCGATTGCAGGCTGCCTTCTGCGGTTTTGTTGCCTCCAGTGCAAATGGCATGGAGGCCGAAACGCAGCGATTTCTGGGTATTCTCCGGAAGTTGAGTCCTGATAAGGACTGGACCTCGAGTCAGACACTAGAGGAATACGGCAAGGGGTTCATCGGATTTCTTTCGAGCGACAAGCAGCCTGGCCCGGTAGTTACCCAATTGCCGTCTTCGGAGCTTCCCAATCACCGACCTCGTGAGGTCGAAGGCTCGATAGCATCCCCGGAAGAGGAGGCGCAGCTCATTCATTACTGTATTTTCTTGCGCCCGAAACGGACAGGCGGAGCAGACACGGATTCGCAAGATCAGACGCTGATTACGGCGCAAGTGTCTGCTGCGAAGACTTCTGCAGAAGGAAGTCACTTTACGATAAAGCTAAATAAGGGACATGATCCATTGGATCTTGTCGAACTGGACTCTGCCATGTTCTGGTATGAGCGTATCGAGAAGGGGCTGGTTTCACGGGATCAGGTCGTGCTATGGATGAGGGAATTCGATCGGGTGGCCGGAACGAGCTACATAAAATCGGACGGTTCCGATTTCTCCGCAGCCGAAAATGTCGTCTTCTTCGGGGCGCTCTGTTCCATTTCGATGCTCGCTTTCATCGCCTTTCTCGATTCAGTGGAGACGAAGCACGAGGAAGCGACGCGATGGTTCAAGGAGCAGGTCGATCAACATGGGAGAGGTTTCCGCCGGGCTTGGTTAACTTCCACGGCGAAAGAAGTTCGAGGTCTCATGACAAGAGGGGAAATTGACCCTGCCTTTTCGCGACTACTTTGCAAGAGTGTTGGGATGAAAGTCAATTGAGGTTATGGCGCACCGAGCTGACGTCAGCCGACTGTCACCTTTCGTGCAGAATTCCCGTCATTGGGTCATTGTCTAACCATGCTCGGCAAGGTATATCCTAAGAGTTCAATTGTTATGGTATCAGACGGAAACGACAGTCCCATCCCTTTTCAAATCGATGATTGGGTCATCGACAAGCACAATCCCGGTCAGCGTGGTCAATACACGGGGAATTCCGGGAAGGCGGGTCCACACATCATGGTGGAGCTGCGCTACCCTGACGGGAGCAAAAAGAGGCGCAAACTGACCGCGTTGGAACCTGCCACCTCTGTCGGCGGTGATACGATGGAGGAGCGTCTGGCTTCTGGCTCTTTCGGCAAGGCCCGTGATCTGCAGCGATTGATCACCTTCGAAAAACTGAGAGGAACGCTTCACGAGGTGGTTTACTCGATGGAGGCGGCTCAGATTGATTTTTATCCCTATCAGTTCAAGCCGGTTCTGAAGTTCATCAATTCTCCGACGGAGCGTCTCATCATCGCTGATGAGGTGGGTCTCGGTAAGACGATTGAATCCGCCCTGATCTGGACAGAGCTGCAGGCTCGGAGCGAAGCAAAGCGCCTCCTCGTGGTGTGTCCGAAGATTCTAACAGAGAAGTGGAAGGCGGAGCTGCGCAGCAAGTTCCTTTTCGATGCCCGGATCGTCGACTTCCGGGATCTGCAGCAGGAGATCACGGAACTGAAAACGAACGGCCCGACACATCCCTTTGTTTTGATCGCGGCTTATACCGGTCTTCGTCCGCCGAAGAAAGAGCTCAAGATGCTCGACTTGGCACCGGAAGCAGACAACGAAGGCTCGGTGAAAACCCGCTTTCTGCGCGAGTTGAGACACTGGCAACATTCCTATTCGCCCTTCGATCTGGTCATCTTTGATGAAGCGCACTACATGCGGAATGCCGGGACATCGACCTTTCACCTGGGCGAGAGTTTGTCTGCCCACAACGAGACTGCTGTCCTTTGTGTTTCGGCAACCCCGGTTAACAACAGTAACAAGGATTTACACAGCTTGCTCCGCCTGATTGACCGCGATTTCTTCGAAACACAGGGCATGTTTGATGAGCTGCTCAAAGCGAACCGTCCAACGATTCGTTCGATCAACGCTCTCTCTACGACTCCGGTGGATTGGGAAGGATTATTCGAAGGTGCCCAAGGGATGAAGAACAGCCCCTTCATCGACAAGTCACCGCTCTTCAAGCAGTTCCTGAGATTGCTGACAGAGTTCGAAGAGCATCCTGATCGAAAACCCCTTCTCGCCAAAGCGCAGGATACGGCGGAGAAGCTGAACCTTCTCGGAAACTACATCAACCGCACGAGGCGTGTGCAGGTGGAGGAAAAGCGTCCTCAGCGCAGAGCTCTGGTTCTGAATGTCGAGTATTGTCCCGAGGAAATGCTGCTCTACCGAACCATTCTCGAACTGGTTCGGCGTCAGTGCCGGCGTGATTCTAAGCCCTTCCATATCTTTCGTGTTCTCGGTCTTCAGTTACGGGCGGCAAGCTGTCTGCCTGCCATTGCGCAGGAGATTCGGGAGGGCCGACTCGGAGGGAGTCAGGGTGGCCTGGACGACCTGGCAAGCCTGTTGAGCGAGAGTGTTGGAGAAGAAGTTTATTACGGTTTTGAGAGAGTGTTGGAGAATGATGATGAGTTCGCTAGCGTAGATCTGCACAAACTGGTCGAGTTCGATTTTGAACAGAGTGACGGGAAATTTGATGCGCTGATGCAGTTGCTTCGGGAGTCACCAGATAAAGAGGAAAAGGTGGTCGTCTTTGCCTATTACCGGCCAACCCTCGCCTACCTAACAAGACGGCTTATAGATGAGGGCATAAGTGTGGCCACCATTCATGGCGGAGTAGATCATGAAGACCGATGGGCAGAATTGGAGCGGTTCGAAGATCCGGACGGGCCCCGTGTTCTGCTTTCTTCCGAGGTTGGTAGTGAGGGTATTGATCTTCAGTTCTGCCGGATCGTGGTGAACTACGATCTGCCGTGGAACCCGATGCGGGTTGAGCAGCGGATTGGACGTATCGACCGTGTAGGCCAGACCGCAGATGTCCTCTCGATCGTGAACTTCAAGGTGAAGGATACCGTGGAAGAGCGGCTTTATGACCGGCTGCACGCCAAGCTTTTTTGCTTTGCCAACAGCCTTGGAGATTTGGAAACCGTGATCGGTGAAGAAGTGCAGAAGTTGACCGTGGATCTGCTCAGTCAGGTATTAACCAAAGAGGAGGAAACGGCTCGCATGGATCTTGCTGAGCGTGTGATTGAGGAGCGCGTGCTCCAGATTCAGACTTTGGAAGAGTCGGGAGACTCTCTCGTCGCGCTCTCTGACTACGTGCAGAAAAAGATCCGTGAAGATCGGGAGAGAGGTCGCTACATCCAGGCTGAAGAGTTGGAAGACTATGTGAAAGATTTCTTCGAACGTGAATTTGAAGGATCCGAAGTGAGCTATAACACGCCTGAAAAGCATTGTATTCGAATCCGGCTGAGTCAGGAGGCGAGAGCTTCCCTGACGGAATTCATCCGTGAAGACCATACCCTGAGCGCACGCCCTCTCCGACAGCGTGAAATCTCAATTACATTTCGAAAAGGAGTTCTGGCCGAATTGCCTTCAAGATCGCGGAAGTCAGTTCATTTTGTAAATCACCTTTCCCCGTTGATCCGATGGATTACTCGTCAAAACAGCGATCGGTCTCACGCTTTTTACGATGTGTCAGCCTTGAAGTTGCAACATGAAGTGATTCCACCGGGAGACTATGTCTATCGGATCGAACGTTGGTTCTTGCGCGGGCTTGTGACCCGAGAAACCATGGCTTTCTCGGTAACGCCTCTGGGCAGCAACGAGACGCTTGAGGCGGAAGAATCGGAGCGTGTCATGCAGAGCGTGCTGCGCCAAGGGACAGATTGGGACTACGTTGACTGCGAAAGCAATGCGGTGGAGGAGGCCCACGAAGTCCTTAAGGCTGATTTGCACTCGCGATTCGGTGATGCTGTCGTCGAGTTCGAGGCGGAAAATGAAACTACCGTCCAGATTCGGGTGCAACGTGCCGCGAATCATTGGAATCGTCTGATCGATCAGAGTGAACGAGCGATCCAAACGATGATCGCGGCTGGACGAGAGGAGAAGTTTATCAAGGCACGTGAGACTCGTTTAAAGAACGAACTGCAAAACAAGGCAGAGAAAGTGCAGGAGCTGGAACAGGGGGCGGATGTGGACCCCGAGGACGGAGAAGTGGCAGCAGGAGTCTTCCGAGTGGTAGCCAGTGACATCAAAAATTGATTGAATAATGGCAGGGAGATTCAGGCAGCTACTTGAGGAAGTATTCGGAAAACGCGAGGGAAAAAAGATCCTGTCCGGTAACTCATCGCGAGGTGATAAGCGGCAGAAAAGCGCTCCCGCAGCACCTCCGGTGATCGGGAAGGCTACGGAGCGCGAGCCATTCTTTATCCAGATCGGGTTGGACTTCGGGACGGCTTTCTCCAAGTGCATCTGCCGGGATCTGGAACTGGGTTCGAAGACCTGGATCTATTGCCCGGAAAAACCCGCTGATCCTGCTCGCCCATTCCTGATCTCGAGTGCCATCGTTTTCGCCGACGGCATATTAAGTCACCCTGCGGGATTAACGGGAAGCTATTCCGAAAATGGCCTCAACCATGTAAAGATGGCTCTCGAGAAGGTGAGCTTGGGGAAATGGGATGATCCTGTGCTAATTTCTTTTCGAAAGGCGTGTCCCGACGCTTCTGATTCAGGGCTTTCCCGCTTCGTCGAGGGATGCGCGGTCTACTTGTTGGCTGGGATTCTAGGGGGAGTGAAAGCGGACGTAAGAGCCCGATTTCAAGGTCAGGTGGAGGGTGACTACATGGCGGTCAACATGGCAGTTCCGGCGGCAGATGCTGACCATCCTGAAGTCGATGCTGTCTTCAATCGAGTTCTGAGAACTGCCTGGGTAATAGCGGACCAGTTCGCACGGTTCCCCCCGGTTGCCTGGGGTGATTTGAATGAAGGGATGGCGGCTAATCAGGCGACGGCGGAGACTGGAGAAGTGGTGGATGCCTGTTTTCTCTACCCTGAGGTTAGTGCCAATGTGCAATGCTTTGTCCGATCTCGTGCCTCCCAGGAAGGAATCTACTTATTTTCGGATACTGGAGCCGGCACTGTGGACCAGAGTGTTTTTATCTTCACTCGTAGGGATGGAAGAGAGCAGCTCACCTATCTCGATGCATCGGTTTTGCCACTTGGATCCAGTCAAATTGAGCGAATCGCAGCGGGAGATGGTGCGGATTGGAAGATGATGGACGCGCTTCGAAGGCGCAAGGAAGGCAAAAGCACGACGAAGAATAAGAATGCTGCGCGGCGCTTAAAGTCGGCACGTGGTGAGATTGCTTCTAAGCTCTTAAATGGAACCACAAGCACGGTTAGAAGCGGAAAGATGAAACTGATCCGCAGGCGCCAGATTGATGACCTGAAGGTCTTGTTTGGAGGGGGCGGCCATTGCCAAAGTCCCTACGCAAAATCAGCGCTGGAGGTGTTTGAGAGTGGAGTAATTCATCCAGACGCGATCGACAAACGGCGGAAAACGGGAGGCTTTTTTGATCTCGGGCTCCCTGTTCCTGATGACCTTGATTTGAAGCCGGAACAGGAAAGCTGGATCTCGCGGCTGACAGTAGCCTACGGCCTCTCTTTTCAGAAAGATGAACTGGCTGCCTTTATCTTACCCCGAGCGATCGAACCTCCGCACCCTGATGAAGTCTGGCAGCCCAAACGCGGCTCTCGCCTAGCCCCTTCTAAAGATGATTGCTAGACTACGGATTATCACTGTGATAGGAAACTGAACTGATTGTAATGTCGAACTTCGCATTTCTCCGGGATGAATTTCAACCCTTGTGGGAATCCGCTACCCGAATGGAGCGGATCGCGATGACTGATGCCCGTGCGGGGTGTTTCTATGCAAGAAGAACAGTGGAGCAGCTGACGAATTGGCTCTATGAGCACGATCGGAATTTGAAGGCTCCCTATTCAACGAAGTTGGCCGCTTTGTTGGAAGAGCCGACTTTCGCGAAAGTGGTTGATCCGCAGATCCGGGCAAAGCTGAACTTCGTTCGCCTTCTAGGTAACCAGGCAGTCCATAGCCGGAAGCCGATTCGGCAGTGGGATGCACTACAAGCTACGCAGGAAATATTTCACTGCTGCTTTTGGCTGGTCAGCCACTACACAAGGCTAAGCCCCAGGATTCTGGAGGGAATGGAGTTTGACCAGTCGTTCTTGCAACCGAAGTCGAATGCCAAAGAGGATCAGGCGACCGTAGAGAAGCTGAAGAAGCTGGAGGAGGAACTGGCCCGGAAAGACCGTGAACTGGAGGAGCAGAAGAAGGCTGCTGCTGACTATAACGCAGAGAACGAGCGCCTGCGTGAGGAAATTGCAACAGCTCGGGATCGAAACGAAACGATTGATCTCAATCATGATTACAACGAAGCGGAGACAAGAGATCGATTCATTGATCTTCTGCTGCGTGAAGCTGGATGGGATCCTGCTTTCGACGATGGAACGCACAAGGTCAGCGAATATCCAGTCACAGGAATGCCAAACCAGTCCGGAGCAGGGTTTGCTGATTACGTATTATGGAGTGCAGAAGGAGCCCCTCTCGCGGTGGTTGAGGCAAAAAGGACGAAGAAAGATGCCCGAGTCGGAAGGAATCAGGCGAAGCTCTATGCTGATTGCCTAGAGGAAAGTGAAGGCACTCGTCCGATCATTTTTTACAGCAACGGCTACGAGCATTGGATCTGGGATGATGAGCGATATCCTCCGCGAGCAATTCAGGGATTTCTGAAAGAGGCCGAACTGAAGCTGATGATCCAGCGCCGGCGCACGGCCAAGGATCTTGCGAAGGCGACGATCGATAAGAATATTGCCGGCCGCTACTACCAGGAACAGGCTATCCGACACATCACTGAGTCAATGTCGCAAGCGCAGCGAAAGTCTCTAATCGTCATGGCTACGGGTTCCGGAAAGACCCGCACGGCCATCGCACTGATCGATTTGCTGCAGCGATGTAACTGGACATTGCGAGTTCTGTTTTTGGCAGATCGGGTTGCCTTGGTCAATCAGGCGGTGAACGCGTTCAAAGAGCACCTCCCTCAATGCAACCCAGTGAATCTGGTGACCCAGCAGGAAGTGGCAACGTCACGTGTCTATGCTTCGACATACCCAACGATGATGGGATTGATCGATGATTCGGTCGAGGGAGAGAAACGATTTGGAGTAGGTCATTTTGATCTGGTGGTGATCGATGAAGCCCACCGCAGCGTGTATCGAAAATATCGGGCCATCTTCGACTACTTCGATTGCTGCCTGGTCGGGCTCACCGCGACTCCACGTGATGAAGTGGATCGGGACACTTATTCTCTGTTTGAGCTGGCGCGAGGAGTTCCAACCTATGCCTATGAGCTGGAGCAGGCGGTCGAGGATAGTTATCTCGTTCCACCAAGATTGGTCTCGGTGCCCATCCGTTTTCCCAGGGAAGGAATCCAATACGACGATCTTACTGAAGAGGAGAAAGACGAGTGGGAAATGGTCGAATGGGATGAGGAAGGAAATGTTCCGGATCGAGTTCAGGCAGCTGCGGTGAACAAGTGGCTCTTTAATATCGATACAGTTGACAAGGTATTGGCACATGTGATGGAGAATGGCCTTCGCGTCGACGCCGGTCAGAAAATTGGGAAGACGATCATCTTCGCCAAGAATCATGACCATGCAATATTCATTCAAGAGCGGTTCGACGCCAACTACCCGCACTTGAGGGGCCGCTTTGCCCGGGTCATCGACAACCAGGAGAGCTACGCTCAGGATCTCATCGAAAAGTTCTCGATGCAGAAAAACGCGCCTCAGGATGCGCCTCAAATTGCGATCTCGGTGGATATGTTAGATACCGGGATTGACGTTCCTGACGTGGTCAACCTGGTCTTCTTCAAGATCGTCCGGTCCAAGACTAAATTCTGGCAGATGATCGGACGGGGAACGCGTTTGTGTCCAAATCTTTATGGGGAAGATGAGCCCAAAGAGAGCTTCTTCGTATTTGATTTCTGCGGCAACTTTGAGTTCTTCAATGAACACCCGGATGGGGTCGAAGGATCTAGCCAGGAACCGATTGGGTCACGACTTTTCCGAACCCGTTTGAGTGTCCTGCAGACGCTTCGCGAGCAAAGGCGAGACAGCGGTGGAGATTCAGCGCGAGTGGCTGAAGACGGAGTAACGACCCTGGACGGATTTGAGCATGAACTTATTGATGGTTTGCACAGCGAAGTCTGCGCAATGAACACTGATAATTTCATTGTCCGGCCCAAGCGTCAGCAGGTAGAGACCTACCAGGTGAGGCCACGCTGGGATAACCTGACAGCACAGGATTTTGCTTCGCTCTACAACGACGTCGCAGATCTGCCAAATCAACAGGAGCCCGAGCATCCGACGGCGAAGTTTTTTGATCTTCTCATGCTTCGGATTCAGCTTGGAACCCTGCAATCAGATCCTGCTGTCAGCTCTTTAATCCAACGGGTTCAGGAGCTTGCTGCGAAACTTGAGGAGGCGGAAGGCCATCCCGCAGTGAAGGCACAGATTGTTTTGATCCAGGAACTTCAGGGAGATGAGTATTGGGAACATGTCACGGTCCCTATGTTGGAAAGAGTCCGGCGAAAGCTACGGGATTTGATACAGCATATCGAAAAAGGAAGTCGCAAGATTGTTACCACGAACTTCGAAGATGAGATCCGTGAAGGGGTTGAAGTTAATCTCACAAATCTAAGTTCCGCAATCGATCGCGCCCAATACAAACGGAAGTTTCAAGAGTTCATCAAGGCGCACGAAGACAATCTGACGCTGAAGAAAGTGAAATACAATGAGCCCCTCACCCGGCTGGATCTCAAGCAACTGGAGAAAATGCTCTTCGAATCAGGAGAGCTGGGAAACAAAGATGAGTTCGAGAGCTGCTATGGCGAGCAGAACAGTCTAGGGGTCTTTATCAGGAAGCTGGTCGGATTGGATAGAGAGGCAGCGAAGAAGGCCTTCGATGATTATCTCGATAGCACCTCATTCGATTCGAAGCAGATTCAGTTCGTTAATCAGATTATCGACTATCTGACGCAGAACGGGGTGATGGATCCTAGTATGCTTTTCGAGCACCCATTTACCAATTTGAGCCCGGGAGGACCAACTTCGCTGTTCAACGAAGACGACACGGGCAAGATCGTAAGTATCATCAGGGAATTCACACGGAACGCCGGGTAATGCGTTCCCTCTCAGTGACGTCAGCGGACGTCGACTGACTGTCAGATTTACGGTATCTCATTCAATCTAGTCCACTCTTCTCCTGAAAATTAAATTCAGAAGAAGTTATGGAAATAGAATATGAAATCGATTTTTTACCTGTGGGTGAAGAGTCTAAAGGAGGAGATGCGATATGTTTTCGTTTCTGGGAACCGGGACAGACTCCATTCGTGGGAGTGATTGATGGTGGCACAAAGGATTCCGGTAAAATGATGGTAGATTACATCCGCTCACACTACGGGACGGATCACGTAGATATGGTGATTGCCTCACATCTGCATGCTGACCACATCTCAGGACTCACCGTAGTTCTGGAAAAACTGAACGTTGATGTGCTCATGATGCATAAGCCATGGGAGCATGAAGGTTCAGTTAGCAGCCAATACCGGAGTGGAAAGCTGGCTCTCTCCAGTCTGAGCGAAGCTAAGCAGAAGTCTTTGCCGCAGGCGATTGGCCTCCTTGATCTAGCTGAAGCAGAAGGGATTCCCGTGGTGGAGCCTTTAGCGGGGGGGGCTCCTACATCCTATATTCAGTTTCTGGGGCCAACTGAAGAATACTATGAGAAATTACTAACCGAGTGTAAACGCCGGGTTAAATCCGGCACACTGAACGCGCCGGAATAGACCGGTAAACTTGAACTTAGAGAAGCTCAGTTTCGGCCCGTTGAGACCAAGCCCCGAAAGTTGCCCACAATCCGCCCAGTCTCCGACGCGTTGCAGGCCCCCACTCTCGCCTAGGGCCCCGGATTATGGACAACTTTCTCCTTCCAAGGCCAAAGTGGAGGAACCTACAACTGAACCCAAATTGTCCTCATCGACAGCATCGGATGATCTCCTCTGAGCAACTGGATTTTAGTAAATGGCTCCCCTCAGAGCGTACTGGAATTATCCCGCCATTTACAGTTGGGAGTCGGAGTGATTCGAGATTCTTTTGCTGATCGGACGTTTCCAGGGATCTCGCCTTCGGTCAGCCGCGGCAGGCGGAATTGGTGGATCATCTTCTGGAGTGTAATTTGTCACAGGAAGAGATCCGGCATGTCATGGAGACACTAATGATCAACTTGAGCCCGATTCGTTATGGGGAGGGGGAAGTTGGAGTTTCCGGGCGCAGTGCCTTTGCCTAATGCAGTCGAGAGGGAGTAGCCAAAAAATGAAAGACCTGGATCCCTACTTGGACTCTCGTTACAACCTCAGCGTTGGAGTGCTTGGAAAAGATGCGCACCCTCTTCGGGAGTGAAGCCACTACACCTCCAACAGTGTCTTCAACTCCTCCAGCACGTCGCTCTCGATTTCGCGTTCCCGAAGAGTCGACTCGAGTTGCTCCAGTAACGGGTGCGCTCGGCTGAGGCGCTGAGACGGTGTCAGGCGAGGTTCTTCGTCCCCGGGTTGGGCCGTTGCTTCTGACAGCCGCTGCCTTCGCACCTCATCGATGAGTCGGGCGGTGACTTTGTCGCCCTTTGACGTGGCTTGCTCGACGGCCTCGCGGTAGACTTCCGTCCGCTCTTCCGGTGACGAGACACGAGCCAGTTCGCGGAGTTGCCCCTCGTTCTCCGGTTCAGGCAGTCCCAGTTTGGAAACAATTGGCACCATTTTCGCGCGGATCTCTCCAGCTTTGATGAGGCGATTCGCATACTGGCGGGAGATCTCGTGGACTGACTCACAGTAGTCGCTGAAGGTTTTGTATTTCCCCCGGTAGAGCTTCCGGTCACGGATCTGATAGATTGCGTCCGCAGCGGTGATCGTGTCCTTCGCAAAGCCGGAGACGATTTTGTCGAGGCGTTTGAAGTCTTCAGCGTCAGAGGGAGTCATCTCCCCCTTTCGTATGCGCCGCAGACCGCCCGTAGAAATTTCCCCCTCGCGGTATTGGTAGAAGGCCTTTGGAAACTCACGGACGCGCAGAGCTTCACTGGGCCACTCGCTCCAGTCACCTCCGTGACTGTCCTTGAGTTTAAGATCGTCTCCGCCGCGGGTTGGTCGGCGTCCCAGCTGCTTGAGAAAGTAGGCCACTCCCTTCTCCCGGCAGTAATCACGAAGTTCCTCAGCCCACTCCAGGGCGAAGGGGCGGGAGTGCTCGACACTTGAACCGTTCTCACCTCCCAGGATTACCCAGTCGATATCGCGTAGATCCAGCTTTTCCGGTGGGATGCGTTCCCAGATGGGCTCAAGCGAGAGACCACGGACTGATGCGTTCACGCGACGCAGGTCATCGATTCTTTTCAAGCTCTCAGGATCGGGTCCCGTTACCGTGGTCATCGCACAGATATTGTCGGGGAGTTCACCCTGCTCTTCGGTGAACTCGGCCATCAGCCTGGGACGTTTCGTGAGCCATAGCCAAAGTTGTCGACGTCCATCTTCGGACTTCACTGAATCGATGACCTCACTCTGGAGAAACGGAAAGTCTTTCTTCCGGCTGAAGGCGTCTCCCATGTCGGATACAAAGATCAGCCTAGGCAGACCGTCGATCCACTCACGATCCGGATCTTTCGTCCCGAGAAGATCATGCCATTGTGCTGCTTCGGGGACGCGCCCCTTAAAGTGAGTAACCTGCTCAAAGGTTGGGGCGTAGCCAGGATTTGTTCCTCGTTCGGGGCTCAGGAGGCTGTAGGACCGGTTCATGTGTTGCTTCGCCGCGTAGCAGGTGATCTCGCGCTCGATCACGGCTTTAGCCACCTGCTGCGCTTCACTTCCGTATTGCTCCCGCACGAGGTCGTAGAACCGCTCGCGAAAATGCCAAATGTTGGTGGTCGTGACTGCCTTACGGTGACCCTCCGAGGGTTTGTCGATGGCGGCGTAGGCCTCGGTGATGAGTGAGGCGAAGCGTTGCTGAGCTTTGCCGCCACTCCAATCCTTGGTCGTGGTTGCAACCGCTTCATCTACGGCGGCGAGCACTTTGCCGGGAGACGGGAACAGCTCGCAGCCACCGCATCCCATGATGGGGTTCACCGTGCTATCGCACCATTGGATTTTAGTTTCTTTGGACATAGGTCGGCGATGTTTGTGCAGAAATGAGGGTGCGAGGGACAAAGTTTGTCATTCATTGATCAGTTTTCGCGTTGTAGAATCGCTCTCCGAAACTGTTGGGGCTGGTATGGTGAGATGGATGTTCTGTGCCATTCCTTTTGCAGTTCCCGTCTTGCGCAGACTTCTGATATTGGTGTCGTTGCGGAGGAAGCCGGAAACTCTCCTTCGATCATCAGGAAGCACTATCGTTGGCCGGTCCTAAAGACGCAGGCGACAGCTTACTTCAAGATTCGACGAGGGAATCTTGACCCGAAAAAGTGACCCTATCCGGGGGAATCATCGGCCTCATCTCCGAGCACCGTCATATCCCTCGGTTCCCGGGTGACGTCAATGGGTGAGGGAGTGGAGCTCTGACCGAGTGTTTTCTTCGTGGACTTCTTTTTTCCGGTAGGTTGCAGTTCTGATTCGAGATAGCCTTCGATGAGCTGGAGCGAGGCCAATTGTTTTTGAAGGGTTGCGACTGTGTTCTCCAATTCCCGGAACCGCTCCGGGAAACTTTGTTTTCCTTTCTTGCTGGGGGTGTTGCCTGCTTCTTCAAGGTCCTGGTTTACCAGTTGTCGGAGATAAGCTGATCGACTGAGGCCGAGACTGAATGCCCGAGCTTCGATACGGGCAATCATCTCTTCGGAGAAAGACATGCTCAGGGGCTTGAGGGTGCGGGCCATGATTAGCGACTATCGACCGCCAAGGGGGACGTGCAAGTGAATTATTACGAAAATTACGCGTAATAATTTTTTGTTCAGAAGGTGGAGTGCTCCTAAACTGCAGGTATCGCAAGAGGCAGGTCAACCGCGGCAAGAGTTCGCGGCACTTGTCTCCGAGAAAATAAAAATGATCTCAAAAGACGATCATTTGCTGACCCAGCCGTCAAAATCCCGACGGGAAAACGAACAACCCTTCGCTTTATCCGGGAATCTGTTTTCCGATGGCTCCAGACGAGAGAGGAGGCGTGGTGATTCCCGGTGCACCGCGATGTGGAGATAAGCTCATCACCCCGGTGATGAAATTTTGTTAACCGAGGCTCCCTCAATCGAAAGGGGTGGGGGAGCCTTTACCTTTTGGGGAGATGCCCTTGACGGTTGCATCACCTCCTTGCCTGTCAAAAATCGGAGGTAGAAAGAATCAACCGGGGTGATGAGAGCCGTCGACGGTCGATCAGTTTTTTATCCTCCGTCACCCGAGACAGAGATTTTTGCATTATCATCAATCTCCACTTGTCCTTCCGACTGGTGGAGATCCTTTGCTTCGGATATAATTTTATCCCTTTCTTCTTTGGTCAGATCTTCATCTTCCCATTCTTCCTCCCCCGTGGGGTCACTTTCGGACCCACAGGGAGATTTGTCAGTATCCATATATTTCTTAGTAAAAAAGTCCGGAGGGAACGTAGTGACCGTAGGACAATTAAGTATCTTCTTGTACGGGTCTCAAAGTCATATTTTTTGAGACCCATATTATTTTGAGATATGGGTCTCATCGGTCTTTCCGCGATCGTGTGAGACCCATATTATGATTACTATAAAGTTGATTTATTTGTAAGTGCATGATAGACATCCGGTTGGCGATATGGGTCTCATTGGGTTTTTGAAAGTGCCATGAGACCCATATCGTGTTCTCTACTAACGCGATCGCGTTACCTTGGCCGTGACATTCCATGGAGACCAGTCATGGACGTATTGTCCTGCCGGATTCTTGATCGGGCGGCTATCTTTTTGCGTATATTCGTCCCGAGGTCGGTCCCATAGATTATCCCACAGATCTCTCCAGGTGAGGTGAACTCTCCTGAATTGACCCTTGGGCATGTTCGGATCGTAGGGGTCTACCTTCACCACCGGACATACGGGGCTCTGTTTGCCCTTCATGACGAACCAGGGGACGTCTCCTACGTCAGCAAATGACACGGACGCGATCTTGATGATCATCGGCACATCCGTCTCATGAATCCACAGGAACCCGTAACCGGCCTCCTGACAGGCGTGGGCAATCAGATTCATGGGGTCGATTAGCGGATGCTTCATTCTCGCCCACAACTCCGGGTCCTCCGCCTCTCGAATCAGCTGCGCGATATAGCCACACAGGAGTCTGCTCTTGAAGGCCCGGGAGAACTTGACCTTCCGACGGCCATACCTGACCCGAAAGTGGTTCTCTCGACCTTTCTCTTTACACGGAGACACATAGGGGAAGCCCGCGGACCTGATCTTCCCCTTCACCAGCTTTCTGTGGCTGAAGGGAGTATCGGTCACGATCGTCTCGCCGGTCCCGGGATCTTTCTTCAAAGCGCGTCTCCACGTTTGCTCTTCAATTTTGGGTGGCGGGATTGGTGGTTCTAGGATGCCCTTGCTTAAATCTCTCATAATATTGTAATGTTAGGACTAAATGTTTTTAGGTGCGGGAGGTATTCGCATGAATTCGGTGAGATTTCCGGCGCAACAGCACGATGTCGCCGCCACGCCGGATGATGTTTATTTCAGGCTGTTTGCTCCTGCTCATCTAGGAGCTGTTTGCTGAGCGTATTGAAGACCTCCTGCAAATCCGCTCGCGTAAGCGGGTGAGAGGTGGATCCCCAGCGCTCGTTCACGGCATCAATGACATCCAGGAGCAGTTGTTGCTTCCGGGCTGTCATGGCGGTGTCAGCGTTCACTGACGCAAATGAGGTAAGCGCCTGATGAACCTGCTCCCGTCTTAGCGGATAGGCTTCTTCCCACGGTCCCCGGGGGGAGCGGGAGGTCCCGTCCGCAAGCGTAAAGCACTTTGACGGACTGTCGTCATTCTCCTGGGGGGACTCTGCATCGTCATCCGAATCAGATTCCGGAGAAGTGACTTCAGCGCCTCCTGTCTCTTCGTCCTGTCCCTCAGTCTCCGCGGAAGAATCAGGAACTATTTCCTCCTCCTCAGACCCCGTCTCCTGATCCTCATCTTGATCCCCGCAGTCTTCCGGTGCATTCGCATCACCCCGGAGGAGTGAGAGTGCTTCGACGATTCCGACATCCAAGAGTTGTCCGGAGTCATCCTCCAGCGATTCCCTCTCGTTGAAGAGCCGCATATAGTTGCTGGCAGTTCGGGGCTGAACACCCAGCGTGCATTTGAGATACTCAGTCCACTCTCCGTGATTAATCTGTTTTTTAAGCGATTGGAGTAGCTCTCCGGCACGGAATGCCTTTGCGAGTGCCTTTCTCGACAGGCTATCGAGCTCCTTGATAAGGTTGCGCGTTTCGATCTCCGTTTGTTGAAGTGGAGTGAGTGTCTCTTCTTCACCCACAGAGGGCGGTTCCGCGAGCATAGTCGTGAGGCTTGCGCAGCGAGGTGTCGTATTTGCCGGTTTTTCTTTTGTCGTCTGATTGTCTGAATAATTCATGATTGGTTTGTTGGTTGTGGAAACCAACACCGCGAATCAGACAAAGCGGGCGATCCATGACATCGCGATCGATGACATTGATTAGACCAGTCCGATAAGATCGAACGGATGTCGCCACAACCCTGCCTGAAAACCTCCGGTGAAGGTCTCCAAGTAAAAATTAGGGTGTGTGGCTACTGGTCTTGGCGCCGGGTTCTCCACTGAGCTCCTTCACGGAAAGAGCAGATGAATTGAGATAGGGCGGTTTCCCGCCGACGCTTGATACCAACTTCAAAGAACAGGAAGTTGCCCTGCTGTAATAAATCTGATTTTGACGATTCGTCAAAAAGAATTCTCCTGAATCTTTCAAATCGGAAATCATTTCCTTTTTGCATCCGGTTCTTTCTTCGACAGGCTTGCTCCGAACCTCCTTCCCGTATGCAAATCCTCACCGTCATTCCCGCGAGTCGACCTTGAGTAATTCGTGAGTCGGCTCAGAGCTCGCTGCCCCCTCGGAAGCGATCGAATATGATGAAGACGACCAGTTGCTTGAGGGCCTTTTCTCCTCAAACGGAATCGGCGACAAAGCAATCCCCGCCAATCCGCCCGGTCGTTATACGGCTTATCAAGTCCCGAGGTTGGGGTGAAGATCTTTCAATCTCAACCAGGCACATTGCGGAGAAGCTGGGCCGCGCCCACAAAAGCGTTCTGCTCTCGTTTAAGGAGTGGTTTTGTCAAAGCTTCCCGGAGGCTCCAAGCATCTACGAGACATGCGCGGTATTCTCTTCCGATAATTTAGAAGTGACCTGCACGGAATCCATGCGGGCCTCTTCTGAAGAGCTGTTCTTTGGCGTGGAGCTGAGGGCCTGGAAGAGCGCGGCGGGGAAAACTCATTACGAATTCTGGATGAGCAAGCAGCGCTTCATACTGTAGGAGAGTAGCGAGTGAACTTGAATCTTGGCACCGCTGCCATCCTGCGGTCGCGGCTGAACTACCTCGCTTTCTTTCATCACGCTTGGCGCAACGCTGGCCCCAGGGGAAAGACCCTTCTTGTTTTTGGTAGTGGTGCCATTGCATTCTTTTATCTGGCCAATATGGGGGCGGGTGGAACTCCCCCGATAAAGTGGACACGTTTTGATTGATCCTCTTGGTTTTAGTTTAGGGTGATTTTTTCCGGTTGAAAGTGTTTTGATGGGAACTCATTCGGAGCGGTGTTTTCTAACGAAGTATGGATTCGAGTGCGATTGTAGAACGTCTCGATGTATTCAAAAATTGTTCTTCTTGCTTCCTCTTTGGTATCGAAGACACAGTTTTCCGGGAACGATTCTCGTTTCAACGAGGCATCGCAACTGCCGCTAGTCGCCTTGTCAGCGACATTCCCATTATTTTGAACCTCGACTCCCGTCTGGACAGAGCGCTATAAAACATTGAATGAAAAAGATTCTTACAATTCTGTTGATCGTTTTGGCTTTGGTCGTGGGCGGCACATTTATCTACTTTAAGGGAAAGCGTTATGAAGTGGTGATCACTCAAGAACAGATCGACGCAGGCCTGATGGATCGTTTCCCAGCGACGAAAAAGGCCCTTCTGATTTTCAGTATCACGTACTCAAACCCGCAGGTGACGCTGCTGGACGCTGAAAACCGGATTCAAGTGGGGCTGGATGCCACGCTCAATTTTAGCCTAAACGACGATGCTAAGGAGCTAGGGGGAGGTGCTACCATTACGTCCGGGATACGGTATGACAACGATACTAAAGCGTTTTTTCTCGATGAGGCCGAGTTCGACCGACTTGAGATCCAGGGAATTCCCGACAAGTGGTTGGATAAGGCGACAGGGTTTGCGTCTTTGGCCGCGAAGGAATTCATCGAGTCCAAGCCTGTCTACACGCTCAAGGCTAAGGACGCGAAGACTACCGCCGCGAAGCTGCTCCTAAAGGGGGTTGAGGTCCGAGATCAAGCAATCTACGTCACACTCGGAATGTGAACGCACCGGATAGGTTAGGCACTCTGGAACGCGCCTCCGGAAAAGTGGATACGAAAAGCTAGGCTACTCTTGCAAAAAATAGACTGGATAAGCGGGAAACTGAGGTCTGAAATAAAATTGCGCTAACTCCCGACTCGGTCATTTATCTTTCTTGTCAGCGGATCGAGGGCGAGGCAGTATTCACCCTATGGCGGATGTGACCATTATATGCCCCCACTGCGAGCAACGCATCAGCGCTGACGAGGAATACCTTGGCATGACCGTAGACTGTCCTACGTGCTGCCAGCCTTTTGCAGCTGAAATCCCGCCTCCATTGGAGCGATCATCGGACACAGGATTTGTTTCGGCTGATGTACGCATAAATTCAGAGAAGAAAAAGATCTATTCAGTTCTTGGTGTGGGCGCTTTGCTGGCGCTCGTTGTTGTCCTGACGAATCAACCGCAGGAAACTGGGTGGTGGATTTTCAAGACGGTCTCAACTCCATACCAGTTTCTCGTAGGTTCGGCATTCTTGCTCGCCGTGGGATATCTGTTTCTGATGGTCTTCTGGTACAATGGGCGGGAACTCTGCGCCCGGACGTCCATTCTTGCCTTTCTCCTCTCGGGCGGTGTATCGATTTTAATTTCGCTTCTTCTTTATCCTGTGATCGGAGTAATTGGTGCTCAAGAGCGTCTCGTCGAAACCGGAGTGTGGATTTTTAAGACAACGAGGAGGGTTGTGGAATATGAAAACGGGCTGCTGTCCCTTTTGCACAGTACTGGAGCCATTGCCGGACTCGTAGAAGAACCGGCGAAACTTGCTGCCCTGTTAATTGTGTCTCCGGTAAGAAGGCTCATCGTGGATCGAAGGTCCGGGCTCTATTATGCTACTTTGTGTGCATTCGGATTTTCTTTCATTGAGAACATTGTGTATTTCCAGACTTTCGATGCCGTCCTGTATATTCGTGCAAATCCCGCGCACGCTGTTTTTACCTCGCTGTGGGGGGCTGCGCTTGGTTCGTGGCGTGAAGGAACGATAGGAGGAATCGAGTTTCTTAAATTCCTGTTTTTGGGTATCGGACTTCACGCACTCTGGAATTTCATGGCGTCAACTGATATCACTTTGTTCATAATTACCTTCGGAGCTACAATTTGGCTGGGACTCTCTTTCATCCGGCGCGAACTTGGGGGCGTTATTCAAGCGCCATACCAAGCGTGAGGTGGTATAGGGGAACTCTGAAGTAACTATTCACTTCTTTCCCGCCATGCTGGGGACCATCGCGTTTTGGCAGGGGCGGAAGTATCACAGCTCTGTGCGCCATCGACAAGCGAGTCGTCCAGAAGGCTGTAGGGCGCGAACCATTGCCCCAGGAGGCCGCAGACCAAAAGGTGAAAACCCGCCCCCTAAACAGCCATAATACATTGAGTCGGCGGCATAGCTGTCAGCGGCTCGTTTTATCACCTCAAATCACAGAGAAAATGTCCCAAAATCGGCACTATTCTCCCGCGATCGGCAGGTTTTTGGTCTGCGCCCTCTACCACGAAGCCCGTGAACGCAGTATGCCCATGACGCAGCTCGTTGACGAGTTGCTGAAGGGCGCACTTCGCGGCTCGATGGGCTGGCAAAAGGCTGAAAACCAATACTCGATCCGGGATTCACCCCATCAGGATCACGCTCCGTCGTGATCTATCACCCAACCCTCAGGCACGACGAAGCCCGGCTCAATGAGTCGGGCTTTTTTGTGTCCTGACATCACCTAAACCAACATCAAACGAAAGGAAAATACCCTACCATGGCAATTAAATTAATCGGCAATTATGCCAAACGTCTCGGCTTGCCCGGATACTCCAGTCATCAGTTCTCTGTCTCAGTCGAGACCGAACTAACTGACTCTGGCGATATTCAGGGAGAGGCTGCACGGATCTACCATTTGCTGCAAGATGCAGTGGATCGGGAAATCCAGACGGTCGGCTTCGTCCCTGGCGACGAATACGGACTCTCGAATGGCTCAGCCCATTCCGGTCCCTCTCCTAACGGAAACGGAAACGGCAGCAATGGTCACTGGTCGTGCTCCGACAAGCAGAAGGAACTTATCCTGAAGCTGGTCACCGAGCATGACCTCGATCGCGATGTCGTCGAGGAAATCGCTCTAGACCGGTTCGGGAGTGGGGTCAAGGCGCTCAACAAACTCCAGGCCAGTGGCCTCATCGGAGAACTGATCGAGCTGGCCAACACCACGCCCCGGAATGGCTCGAAACCACGAAGCTCGAATGGCCGCAACGGTCACCGGGCTTCTAACGGGAAAGGAGGTCGCTCATGATCGCGGCCACGTTGCCTGCTTTGGCACCGCCCAGCGATCCTGAGTCCGGTCCCCTTGACTATGTATCGGCCTCCCGGCTGAAGTGCTGGCAGGAATGTAGACTCAAGTTCTACTTCCGCTATGTCGAGAGGATCTCCTCTCCGACCAACCCGGCGCTTTTTGTCGGCAAGGCCGTGCATCATGTTCTCCAGCAATGGAACCTCGCCCGATGGCGGGGGGAGCCAGCCGATGCGGAAACCCTCAAACCCGGCTTCTCCTCCTACTGGGAGAAAGAGCAAGCAGACGAGAAAATCGACTGGTCCGGCAAGGAGGAGGAGCACCGGCAGAAGTCGTGGACCATGCTCGAACACTACTTCGAGCACACTCCTATTCCTCTGGAGGAAAAACCACAAGCGGTCGAGGTCATCGTGGATCGAGATCTCGAAGCGCATGGTTTGCCTCTTCTGCGGGGAGTGATCGACCTAGTTCGAGCCGGAGGGTGCATCGTTGATTTCAAGACGAGCGCCCGCACTCCGGATCAGAAACTCGCTGGCCATCTCCACGAGACCCAGCTCACCACCTACGCCTTGCTCTATCGTGAGGCGACTGGTGAGGAGGAAAGCGGCTTCGAGCTGCAATTCCTCATCAAGACAAAGCAGCCCAAGTTGATCGTGACAAGCCTGCCCCCGGCGAAGCCGGATCAGGTGCGTCGCTTTCTCCATCTCATGGAAAGCCTCGTCGAAGGAGTCGAGCGGGAGGATTTCATCCCTTCTCCCGGTCTGCAGTGCGGCTACTGCGACTATCAAACTCAGTGCCAGTCCTGGCGCTGATTCAACCCTAACCAAATCAAAACAGCAGGACGAAAGGGCCGGTTGCCAACGATGCGACCGGCCCTTCCTGCGTACTAAACCAACCTACTATCATGATACAAACCCTTGAACCTATCATTACCCCAAGACCGGCAGCCACGAAGGGCATGCTCCTTCACTGCGGGGCTGAAACCGTCGATCGCGAAGTCGTCTTCGACACGGCCACTCCCATGGCCACCGAAACCTGGTATCCTTTGCCGCATCGCGATCTCATTTATGAGGTCGAGGGGCAACTCGAAGATGCCGGGTTTCAACTCACCGCCGAATCTCACGCCCTCAGTCATGAGGGTGATCGCTACTTTGGCGTATTTGAAGTGAGTCTTCCCGGTCGCCCGATCGAGGACTACCAGTGGATTGTCGGGCTGCGCAACAGCCATGACAAATCCTTCCCCGCCGGCCTTGTCGCCGGGACCCATGTCCTCTGCTGCGACAACCTCGCCTTTACCGGCGAGGTGAAGATCAGCCGTAAGCACACCCGCTTCGCGGTCCGGGATCTTCGTCACCTCACGGCACGTGCCGTGGGACAACTCGGCGACCGGTTCCGCGGTCTCGATGAGCGCATTGCCGCCTATCGGGATCGCTCCCTGACCAATCCGAAAGCGCACGACCTCATCGTCAAAGCGATCGATTGCCGGGCGGTCACCGTTACCCAGATCCCCAAGGTGCTTGAGGAGTGGAGAACCCCGTCTCATGACGAGTTCTCTCCCCGCACAGCCTGGAGTCTCTTCAATGCCTTCACCGTGGCACACAAGGGACTCAACCCCAACGTCGTCGTGAACCGGACACAGGCCCTTCACGGGCTCTTTGACGGACTCGTCGGCTTCAACTGAACCCTCATTCCCTCAGCAGGAGTTCGGTCCGTTTCCGTCGTCACGACGGGGCGGGCCGCCCTGCGAAGGGAAGCAACCCAAAAACCAAAAACCAAAAACCAAAACCTATACAACCATGAAGAAAATCGTAATCACCATCCTGCTGCTCGGCCTCGTCGCCGTCGGCTCCACCAGCTGCGAACTCAGTGCCAAAGATCCTGCAACGGTCCAGCCCACGACGGTCCTTCCGGATTCCGTCAAGGTTCTGGAAAAGCGCGTCGAAACCGAGCGCGAACTCAGGATCGAAGCAGAAGACGAGGCCTCCGCCGAAGTCATCCTGCGGGAACGCTGGCAACTCGCCGCCATCGCCCTGGGCGGACTCGTACTCGTCGGCTTCCTCGCCGGCACCGGCATCGGTTCACGTGGAAAACGCCATGCAACCGTCGCCTGACTTGCCCGACTACGAAGAAGCCTGGGATGATACCCCGGAGCACCCGTCGCCTCCTGCGAGGCGGCGGGCCAAGGCTCTCGCTACAGTGCCCCGTCACATCTGGAACCCGGCTCCTCTGCCGAGACCCTGGATTGACCCGGACCTAAGCGAACTGACCTGGCCGGAGCGCACCGGAGAAGTGATCTGTTTCACCCTGCTTTCCATCGAGCATTGGCTCAGCCAGGGCGGCGTCCTCCGCGAATGGCTGCGGCTCAATCTCTGGGTGGCCTTTCTCCTCGCTATCGTCACGGTGCTGGTGGTCCCACCTGTCACCGCGCTCTTGGAGGGTGCGGCTGAATGGACCGCTCTCGGCGGCGAAATCGTGGCCAACATCACCACGGCTGCCCTCAAGCTTCCTCCCATCGTGCTCGGTCTAGCGACCCTGCTGCTCGGAGTCAAGCTGATGCAACGCCACTGGATCCAACGCCGTCGTCCGCCTTCCCACTATGAGGAGGATGCTAGCGATCGTTATCAATAACCCCTAACTAAACCAAAAAATACATCTATGAAATCCACCTCATCCCTGGCGGTCAGCGCGGGCGACTTGCGTCCAGCCCTGACCGCCCTTGGTAAGGTGATAAAGAAAGGCAAGGCAGTTCCCAAGGAATTGCTGCATATCCAAGTCGAAACGGTGGGTCGGAGTTTATTCCGGCTCACCGCGACCGACGGCGAGACCTTTCTTTGCATCACCCTGCCGACCACCTCACCGGAGAAAAGCGAGCCTTTCCTGGTTCGCTTTGATCGTCTTCAATCGTCCCTCCGGGGCGCGCGAGTCGATGAAGTTATCGCTCTCCGACCAGTAAAGACTCAGCCGGCGTCTATCTATCCCAAGTGTCCGATCATCCGGGGCAATCCCATCGAGCTAGGCCCTGCTGCAGTAAAGGCGTTTCATCACGCCTTTGGCTCCACCAGTCAGGACCCGACCCGCTACGTGCTGCAGGGGGTTCACCTCGATCCGAAAGGAAAAAGAGGAACCCGCTTCATCGGCACCGATGGGCGGCATTTGTTCCAGAGTCACCCGCTCCCAATCAAGGGCCTGAGAAACTCGATCATTCTACCGGCAGTGGCGGCTCTCGCCAGTCCAGCGTTGAAGACAGCAGATACCTGGCAACTCCGTCTTTCTCAGGGTAGAAAGTCCGCTTCCCCGATCTTTCAGATCAAGGGAGCCAACTGGTGCCTCACCGGCAAGCTGATCGAAGGGAACTATCCCACGTATCAGCAGGTCATCCCGGCTGACTCGGGCTTCAAGGCACGAGTCAGCATTCCCGTGGATCTCGGCAAGGAGTTGATCAGAGTTCTCCCGGGGCTACCCGGTCGGGAGCTCTCGAATCATCCCGTCGCCCTTCGTCTTGCGGAGTCATCCGTGAGCGTCCTCGCAAGACCGACTGACAGCGCTCCATGTGAGGAACTCATTTTGTCATCGGCTCAGAAAACGGGTGAGAACCACACGGTATTCGTGAACCGGGATTACCTGTCTCACGCTCTGAGATGTGGGATGACAAAGATTGAGATGATCGATGAGAGCACTCCGGTGAAATGCACGGGCGACTCCGGTATTCTGATCATCATGCCACTTCGATCCCTCGGAGAAGTGAAGGTCGAACAATCGCGACGTCTTGGTCCCGGTCGGACTGAGACAATCCCTGAGAGAAAGCGTGAAGATCGCCGATCAAAACCAAGACCTCACCGTGAAAAACTGAGACCCAAACCCGAATCACCTAGATTCAAAAAGAGAACCCCAACCCCCATGACGATGAAGAAACCACCCCCTGATCAGAATGCGGCTGAGACTCCCGATGAAAAAATCGCGGAGATCAAATCAGCCCTCAAAGTGGCCGCCTCCGGGCTCGCCGAGTTGGCCACCTGCCTTCGGGCATCGCGTCAGCATCAACGCCAGACCGAGAAAGAAGTTCGGTCGGTGAAGAAGACCCTGCGGAGTCTTCGCCAAGTCGAGCTGTGAGCGGCACCACCACAGGAGTTCCTGCCCCGGCCCTCGGGTCGGGGTGGGGCTTCTTTTTTAGCTATCAGGCAAATGGCTCAAATCGTGAACACTTTAAAGTGATTGCTTCCCCTGCTTTTTGTCTTCCATGAACTTCTCAATCAGTTTCTTTGCCGTATCCAAGTTTTCGCTCTCGGGATTCGATACGGGCCGTTCCCGATATTTCCATGCCCACTCAATAAACTCGGGTGAGGTCATATCCTCCGGAGACTTCTTTTCGATCTTTTCGAGCATCTTGGCCACTTCGCGGCAGTGCTCCAGATCTGCCTCGTCCTCCATTTGCGACGACGCAAGTTGGAGAACTCGAATCAAGGAATTCAGAGGGACTTCGAGCGTTTGGTAATCTTCAGATTCTGACATACCAAGTTATCCTAGATGATCCGCCAGTCAAAATCGAGACCGGAGATAAAAAAACACGACTTTCTAAATTACTCCGAATCGTGGGGTATTCCTACTGAACCCCCTCAATCCCAGCAGGACCGACGCGCCGATAAGCAATCCTTGAAAAAGCGAATTCCTGTCAATTATTTAATTTATGGGTGTATTCTTTTTGAAATATGTCTGCGCAAAAAATTCAAAGTCTCATTGCTAAATACAATAAAAAAGCTGAGAAATGGGGATATGAAGTTCTGAGTTTCGACCCTTCATCGAAAGAGTTAAGTGGCCAGTTTTCGCGTAAGGTCTCCGAAGATAGCAATGCATTCTTCAAAAATATTAAGGGAGTGTATCGAGACGGTTACTTAGAAGAGGATTTTAACATAATTCAAAAACTCATTTCTGAATTATGAAGGAAGTTTTCGCTTCGCGAAATTTTACTTGTTCACACTGACCTGCTTCCCTAAAATGAGACGTAGGTACAACGAAGAACGACCGCACAGCTTGTTGGGTTATCAGACACCCTCAGAGTTTGCGGCCAGCTGCGAAATTCCGAATCCGCCTACGACCTCTGCTCCATTTCGCAGCGCAAGCACCGATCAACCAGCTAACCGTAACATAACCCCGGCAGGACTTCATTTATAATGCGTCCCGCTTTAAGGATCAAGTCAACACTACGCTGAGTGAAAGTATGTAGTGTAGATTCCTCCCATACAAAACCTTGATTAATTCTTAAAATGAGCAAATGGAAAACTTATAGGGCGAGCTTCCCCACTCCCGTGAAACCAGGAGAGCCTGATTTTGGACATCCAATAACGGTTCGCATTGAAGCAAGAGATCGAGGTCACGCCACTAGTATGATAAAATCCCAATACGGCTTGGGGGATTTGGTTAATGTTCAGTTAACGGAGGTTCGAGACGCTCCATCTGGTCCACCGCCCATTCCTTCGCAAGGGGCCACCAGTCCACCGCCCCTGGCCTCTCAGCAAACCGGAGAACCTTTTCGTTTTTCTCATATCGTTATTGGTATGAACCTTATTGTAATCTTCGTTGCAGTTTGTTGGGTGCAAAATGCTGTTTGGCCTATTGTTGGCAACAGCGATAAGGAGGCGGGCTTGGTTTGGTTTTTCATTTTGGTTATAAATACAATTATTTTGAGTATTATCTGCGTGAAAATCCCCCCGCTGAAGTGGATTATTTTCCTAGTAGGTCTGTTATGGATATTATTTGTTGATTGAGTTCCTTTGAGTTTACCGCTTCTCGGCAGAACTTAAGACATCATAAGGAATCATTGGTTTAGCAGAACCAATAAGCCGGAAGCGGTTCACCGAGAAAACTAGATTCAGCCGCAGTAAAAGGGATTGCCGGTGAATTGGTTAGCGGTATCCTCCCTCACACTGAGGCATCTGCACCCCCTCAGCAGGACCGACGCGCCGATATGCAACCCTTGAAAAAGCGAATTCCTGTCGGTCTGGTATGGAATCCGCAAGGACCGGGACATGCTCCCCCGGGCGCTGGAGGATGCCAGCCTCCGCTTTGTCACCGAGGAGGACTTTGTCAAGACGGGGAAGCTCCAGAAACGACACACCGTCGACCAGCTCTGCATGGATGTCTCGCTGGCGGAGAAAGTCGAATCAGTAGGGACCTGGGAGAGAGAACGATCCGATGGCCTGCGTCTCAGCGATCACTCCGGGATCTACGTGGAACTCGGTAAATGAGGGACGCCGGCGGCGGCTACCGTTGAGTATTCCGTAATCCAGAGGCAGCTGAACCTCGAAGAGCCCCACTTGATACCAGTGCCGGAAACAAAGATAATGGATATCGGGAGTGACACCTCTCGACTTCGTGCTGTGGCGCCCACGCCAACCTTCGATCTTGTCGTCAGAGACGGGGAACGAGGAGTGGATCTGCGGGAGCTGCATAAGGAGCTGGATAGCAGTAAGGACTTCACGACCTGGGCGAGATTTCGGCTTAGTGATTTTGTCGAGGGGCTGGACTTCGAAGAGGTGTCTCTCCGGGCTGTGGAAAACTTAGAAGGGGTTTACCCCCAAACGGGGGAAAACCTCGGAGGCAGGCCCAGTAAGGACTGGAGCGTTTCGATCGACTGTGCCAAGCATATTGCGATGATGGAGCGAACCGAGCGTGGTCAGCGACCATCATGCCCTGGCGTTCAGGACATCTCTTGCACGAATCTCCTGCTTGCTTTAGCCCCGAATGACAGCAGAGATGGATTGAATCAACAGATCGGTGCGGAGGCCCCTGATAGACTGCACGAAATCTCTCAGCGATCAGCCTCCAAATCGGCAATGATCTCCGATAAGGAAACTTCAAGCGCCGTTGTGATGGCATGGCAGAACATCAGCGTTGGCCGCCGCTCGCCACTCTCGACCATGGTGATCCCTGTCCGGCTCACGCCAGCTTTCCCGGCAAGCTTCTCTTGAGACCAACCCTTGCGCAGCCGAGCCTCTTTGAGGCGGGCGACCACAGTCCGGGAAAATGTTTCTGACTCCTCTACGTCCAAGCAAAGACCGTAGCCGTTGACAGACGTGTTCTGCTACGTCACTATAGTGACCGGAAAGAGTAGGGTTATATTCGTAAGAAATGGATTCGGTAACAAACTTGTACAATGCCCTGATCAAAGGAGGCGTCACAGACGGGAAGAGATCCGTATTTTACAGCGACGTATTGTCCGTGGAATTGCGCAAGGGCTACAAACTTAAATCTGTCGGATTAAGAGTTTTAGGCTGGATCTTCATCTTTGGTGGTATTTTGATCACGATTTGGGGCTTCACTGAGGGGGACTTCTTGAAGATCGCGTCGGGAATAGCGGGTGTCGTATTCTTTGCGTGGGGCAATCACGGCACATTCGGGCTCCGCAAATCCATCGTGATTGTGACCACCATCAAGGGTAAAAAGAAACTCGTTTACCCTCAAATGGAGGCTCATCATCGTGATATGGGGGCTCTTCATCGTGAGTTGGGTCAAGAGGTCGCTGAAATCTTGAATCAAAGAAAAGGAAGCGGAGGTGGAACCCTCCCGACCGATATATTCCATTTCCTCTTCTCCTACGAAGGAGAGGAGATTCAACTTTTTCGGATCGATGGAGATGTTCTCTCCCTATTGAAGTCGAAGGGCGTACTTGCGTTTGTCGCCTGCACGATCGATCTTCGTAAGGTTGCCCGAATCGAAAAGAGATCTCGTAGCTACAGGGCGCCGAAAGCGGGAGGCCAACTTAGTCAGTCCGAAAGAGGAGTCGTGGAGGATGATGTAATCTTTGTGGAGCACTCCGGACAGGAGTCTCTCCATTTTATTCAGCACTTCTTCGATCCCCTTCATATGGAGTATCCAGCTCAGGATCTTGTGGACGCTGTGAACCAGTATCTCACCGCCAAAGTCGGCTGAATTGAACCAATTACCACCAGAGACATGGGATTGCTTGGTTTCATTTTGATCATTTCCTCCGCCTTTGTTGGCGCTGCATCAAAACCACCTTCGAGAGTTCATGATCCTGTGGGTTATGAGGAGCACTATCGAAAAAGAAAGCGAGCCGGCGTCGTTTCCACACTCCTCTTTATCGTGGGGGTGATTCTGTTGATCTACAGTTAGCATTCAAAGAGAACGCGTCACCCCTGAATGCTACTACCGGTCAATCATTTTTGGGGATCTTCGTGCATTGGCTTCTCCGGTATCCGCCCGGCTAAGTTCCAGAGACAGCAGCCTCCACAACTAGCACTCGTGTGCGGATCCTGACACCTCCATCTAGGACGATGCTTAGACTCGAAAATGCCTTTTTACTATTTTTGAGTAAATACTCCATAGCTCCATAGCTCCCAAGCACTTTTTGCAAAAACGCGTCCGGAGAGGGCAATACCACTTTCCAAACTACGCATTCGTATTTTTGAAAGTGTGATAATTAAAATAAACCTAGCCATTGTAATTTTGCTCCAAGTAGTTAAGGAGCCAGAAAGATAAAGATGGATGAAACTTCAAGGTTCACGATTAAATAAGAGTCTCTAAATCGTGACGGGACTCGGTTTTGGGGTGGCGAGTGGCTCACCCAGAGGGCGCTGATAATGGCACGCCGAATGCGTTTAGATTTTTAGACGGGCATGAATAAAAGTGCCCAAAATAACACATCTCCGATTGGAGGGGGGTGGAGTGAAAAGCCTCAGGAATCAGCCCGAGCGTTGCTGACTAAATTCTCCTGACACAGAGTGAAAGGTATCTTCAAAGTTGTCCCTCGCGCCCTGTTTATCCCCTGTAAACGTGACCTTCGGCGAACTCGGTGGCTCCGCTTTTTGCTTTGCGGCCCGCGCATGTTAAGGTGCGCGGCTTCCAAAATGCCGACAGAGAAAACATCCCTGTCGGCATTCCGAGCCTAGTATCTTCTAGTCTGCTGTGAGGTTGTCACGAAGTGTCAAAGGATTACTATAGAATGGGGCAGAGTTGGCAATTCGCTTGAGGGTTTCGATCGCAACGTCAGTCCCTACTTCAGCGGTGCCAGCCTCGAAGAATCCAGACCCAAATGGGAATCGGCCGGCGACGATCTTTTCGCCGTACATTAGGATGGTGGATTTGCCTGGGACGAAAATTCGCAAAGAGCGGGAGAGATGTTCCTGTTCGTTCTCAAACCAGATCGAAACACTAAGGTACTCGTGGAGCTTGTTATCAATCAAGCGGAAGGGACGGTAATTATCATAGACGCATGAAGCGAGGTTGCTCTGAGCCCTGAGTTTCTCCATCAGTTCAGTCAATGAGTTGTCGAGAGTTGTATGGGCATAGCAGGCATCGTGGATACATTGTTCGTTGGCAAAATGATAACCGCAATCCAGGATGGGATCCCAATCGAAATCCCTCTCGTCAATTTCCTGCGATTCAAACAGCTCAATTATGTTTCCAGCAAGGTACGGCAAATTGGGAAATGTGGAGGATAGAAATGCTCCGTTGTTTGCGAGATAAGAGAGCCGCTTCTTGTTCCACTCTGAGGACTTCAAAGGGCGCTTCTCGCTCGGGAAACCCTCAATTGAACCTAATCCAGGGGAAATTTGAATGGTGACATGATTGGTTTCATTTGCTGCAGACCACACCAGATAGCGGGGGAAATTGTAATGTGGATGACTCAGAGCACTTCTCTGGTGTATCCGTTCGTGGTAAAATCCGCGGACGTCGGAATGTGCGTTTAGCTCTATTTCTTCTTTTAGTGTAACTTTTGTTTTCATATGCTTTTTTTTGTTAGTCCAGCTCCAGATACCGTTCGATTTCAGAGATCGGAATGATCACGTGACGGAGTTTGCGCACGGCGCGTAACTCGCCGCTGCGCAGGGCGCGACGGATACTTGATTCCGAGACGCCGATGACTTCAGCGGCTTCGGCTATTTTGTAACCCAGTTTTGGTAGTGGGTTATCCGACACGTTCTGACTAGGGCTCTTTTGCTGGCTCATGACCCATAGTCGGCTCATGTGATCTCTCGTCTGTGTACATTCCGCAGATTACGGGTCTGACATCACTTGACTAGGAGTCGCAGCTATCTTTTCAATCATCGCCAGATTCAGATCGGTGACCATTTCGCGATAGAGAGAATTGCCGGAGTAAAGGTCCGAGACGAGAACTGAATCGTCGGAGAGATGGGGTTGCTCGAGGAAGCGCAGAGTGGCTTGCAGAGACTCAACCACCCGATCTTTTTCAGAAGTATTCATCCACGCGACTGAGCGATAAAGATCGGATGGGTCTTGGTCAGAAAGGTCCGTGGTTGAGGCCGGCTCCGATCCGTGCCTCTCCAGGCAGGAAATATGGTATTGGAGCGCCACGAGTGGAGGGCCCGTCATCGATTTCCACTGCAACCAGATCGATAGAAGGGGAGTCATGGGCCGACTCATCTCAAAATACATGAAAGCAAGCTGCTCGAAGCGGTCCCATAATTCTTTGATAGACCATCCAGAGATGTCTTCGCGCTGGCGGCGCGGTGTGGTGAGGCCGTTCCAAAGCGATTCCCCGCAGGTCTTCTTTCCCGAGGAGCGAAGTTGTATAGAGGCGATCTTTACGGACTGAAGGAGCTTATCGTCGAGAACCCATAGGTCGAGTTCACCCAGGGTCTTTCTGATGTTCTCTAATCCGGGGGCATAGGTATCCACCTGAGGCGAATACGGAATCTCAGCAACAGGAAATGCAGTCACTACCTTCGGGTATCTTTCGCGCAGTTCCGCTCCGGAAGGCGGTCTGCCAAGGTGATCCCACAATTCTCCATAGGCACGGATCGTCCAGAATCGAATCGGATCAGAGAGGGCTGCTCCCACACTTTGACGATGGAGTTCTTCTCCTCGCTCCCCATCAAAAGAAATTGCCGTCTGGCTGAAATCAAAAGTACTCAACTCATGACCTTCGGCAAAGAACTCCGGTTTGAAATGACGCTCGATTTCTTTGCGTAGCGGCTCAAGAGAAGGCCTCTGGGAATCCGGTTCACTTCGCGTAAAAAATTGGACTTTCTGAAGGTCGGCTTCCATTGAGGGGTTCTTGTGAATCACTGCCGAGAACAAATGTTGATAGTCCTCCAGAGTCGGAGAGGGAAAGAGACTTCTAAATGCGTCGCCGAAATGGGGCTCAAGAGCCAGTTGGCCAAACACAGCGAGGGTCAACTGGTGCTCCAGGGATTTTCCACGGTAGGAACTGACAGGAGCCTGGTTTGTCCTCCTTCCGGAGGATCGTTTTCTATTTTCGTGCTCAGAGCCCATACCCTTCTTTAATCAATCACCGCTCGCTTCATCATTCATCAATTTCGCCATCTTCTCGCTGTGGTCGTTGAGAACATGAGAATAGGTTGAGAGGATCAGCTTCCCTCCATCCCGATGCCCTTGCCATGCAGCCACGGTTTTTACGTCGACACCTTTCTGAAGGGCCCGGGTCACGAACATCCGTCGCAATGACCGGTGATCGTAGTGGGAGTATTTCAGTTTATCACAGGCGGCGGCCATCGACTTCTTGGCGCTCTTGATCGTAAAAACGGGTTCCTTTACTTCAGGCGAGCGATCTCCTTTTCTTGCTTCCAGCATGGGAAGCAGCTGAGGGAAAAGGGGGATTTGATAGCCTTGGCGAGTCTTCTGTCGGAAGAGGGTGATATTCCCGGCCTCAAAATCAATATCACCCCAGGTCAGATTGATCGCTTCTGCATTGCCGACACCCGCTAATCCCATGAATTCGACAAAATCAGCACTTTCGCCATGTCGCGCATTCTTCGTTTGAGACCGGATATCGTCCACGATTGCCTTGAATTGATCAAAGGTCGGCGACAGCCGGATCGGGGAGTCACGCTTCAGGGCCTTGATCTTGTCTGCTGGATTGTCAGCAAGCCACTTGTTCTCGATTGCAAAATCGAAGGCACCCCGAATAAACCAGAGATACCCATTGTAGGTCGCGGGGCCGAAATCGTAAGAGGCCAGCCATTTCCGGACATCGGCGGGCTTCACATTATTGATTTGAACTTCGGCCTTGAGGAGGTGCGGCCAATTCATTTTGATTCTCTTCTGGATGGTCTCTTTGTTCTGAATCGTGGACTTCGATTGCCGTAGGGTGGCGAGATATTCCACGCAGAGAGCATTGAGTGTAATTTTTCCCGCCCGGGTATCAATGCGTTCGTTCTTCGCTCTAAGATCCAACAGTTTACGCTTCGCCTGGGCGAGGTTTCCTGTCTTCAGGCTTTTCTTTGATAATTTCCCTTGATGGCGAATAAAAGCATAGTAGTTTCCGCTGCTTTCGTTGCGGTAGAGGCATTCGCTGATCCGTCGAAATCCGTCTGATCTGGTCTTACTTGAGCCCATTTAACAAGCTACAGTATACAAAAACAGTATCCAACGGATTTTTACGAAAGCCAAAAAAACACCATAACACGTTCGTTTTCAACGAATTGCGCGAATAGCTCAGTGGTAGAGCATCTCGTTTACACCGAGGCGGTCGGGGGTTCAAATCCCTCTTCGCGTACGTTTTTTTCTAAAGGTCTCAACAAGAGCATCGTTCAGATTGGGGGCGGGTCTTCACCAAGGATAGGTGACTTCATCTGTTTTCAGCTTGTTTCTATTTTGGAAACCCGAGATGCTTTTTCAGGAACTCGAAGGTTCCGACGCCATTAATGGAGTGGCCACCCTGGAAGTATTCAATACCGGTTCGGTCGCTAAGGCCGTATTGGGCGTAGAGCCAGCGGACTTTGGCGTATTCGTGAGCGACCCACTCGTCGGTGGAGACGCCGTCATGGTGGCCCCGCTCGACGTAAAAAGGGCGCGGAAAAATGAGGGCGACTGCCTCGGCGTAGTCGAACGAGTTTCCCATGTTCCAGTAGGGCATTTCCCATTCGATTGATTGCATGAAGCTGTTGGGAAACTCGGGATCGGCCACTTTTCGTGTCCAGTGGCTGAAGTCGCCTGAGCAAATCGAGAGGCAGTAATCAGGCAGCAGTGCAGGCACTCTAACCGCGGTTTCGCCGCCGTAGCTGAGTCCGTAGAAGGCGATCTTTTTTTCATCGACTGAGTCGATCGTTTTCAGGAAACTGAGGAATTGCTGATGGGAAGCAGTGATGAACGAAAACAGGGTGCACCCAATCAGATTAGCCTTCCGGTCAAGCCAGCGGTATTGGTCTTCACCTCGATAGAGATTGTGGGGCGCGAAAGTGATGTAGCCCTCTTCAGCGAGGGTGGCGGCAAAGTTGCTGTAGGCTGTTTTGTCGGCGTCGAGGGTGTCGCGGGGGAGTCCGTTACGCCCGTGCTGGCAGACGACGACGGGTCTTTTCTCGCCTTCCTGAATACCTTTGGGGATGACGAGCAGTCCCCATGCTTCAAATTCGGGGTAAACGTCGAGGAGGATGTCCCAGGCCGTCCAATGATCGGTTTCTGCGACGAGACGCGAACGGGGATTGAGCGGAAGAAGCGGTTCGTCGAACTCTCCAATGATCTCGTTTTGGAAACGAGCGCGCCATTTCTCCTGTTGGGTGAAGAGGGTCAGCGGACTGAGGGTGTCGTGTGACTTGTCGGTTGACCATTTCCCCGGTCGAAGCGCAGGGTCGAGATCGTGGAGTACGGTTTCGCGGCGAAGCGCTTCGGATTGATCGAGAATTTTCTGAACGTGATTCTGGGTCTGATTAAAAATTCGTTGATGGCGCTTCTGAGGATCAAATCCGATCCGCTCATCGAAAACGAGAGCGAGTGGTGCGACGCGGTCTACTTCGGGTGAGCGTCCCATCGCCTGAAGGAAGCCGGCGACAGATGGGTAGTCGCCTCGCGCTCCTTTGTTGGCTTCGTTAGTGAGAAAATTTGAGGGTAGGCTTGTCCTCCCAAGATGTCGGGCCGCCTCTTCTAGTTCGGCGGTGACCTCACCGTATTCTGGAGTCTCGAGGCTCCCTTTTTTAGATTGGAACTCGGGAAAGGTGGTGTGCTCAACGAGGAGGGGGCGAGGATAGATCATCGCGGCGACGGCGGCATCACTGAACTCGGGGAGAAGGCCGAAGAGGTTGTGATCGATAGGTTCGGACCAGGCGCGCCGACGGGACTGGAAGGCTCCGCTCACAAAAGCATGCTCGATCGTGTCGCTCACGGCGGCTGCGTAAAGAGCGGCGCGACCTCCGCTTCCGTATCCGGCGACAGTGACTTGGGCCCCGGGAAATAAATGATGAAAAGCTCCCGCTGCGGCGATCGCTGTTTCTACCTCGTAGCCAATGGGGTGTCGTCCCATTTGGAACGCCTGTCGGTAGATCCACTCGCGATGGGATTGTTGGGATTTGATGAGGCGTTTATCGTCCTTGGAAGGGCCTTCGTAGCGTTCCCGGTTGATGACCGCGGGGATGAGGAGGCGGAAGCCGGTCAGTGCGAAGCGCAGGCCAATTTGCTTCGCAGGGGGTAGGTTATTGGTGAGGCCGACTAGATCTTCGGGGGTGTCTCCTGCATCCGGTAGGAGGACCATAAAGGGGGCATCGTTAACCTTTTCGAAATCCCCCAAGGGAGTGAGGTAGAGTCCTTCCGACGTGAGTCCTTCGAGAACATCCCAACGAACTTGATGGATCTCAAAGTCCTCGTTCTTCGAGACGAGTGACGACGGCGGCTCTCCGTCAAAGCCCGGTGCTGAGTCAGAGAAAAATTCGAGTCGGGAGGGGATTCGTTTATCCACTACGCCGAGAAGCTTCCTGAGTTGGGTTCTCTTTTCGGCGAGCCGCTCATTGCGTTCAGGGCTCTTGTGCAGTGTCGAAGGAATCGTAGCGGAGGCAGATTCGATTTGGATTTCTACGAAGGCATCGGCGCCTTTCATGATCCTCGCGGAGAGATCTTCAGGTAGATCGCCGAGCGGTCTCGTTCCGGGGAAAAGAAGAGGATCCTGACACCAGCACAACAGAGGGGTCGCAGAGAGGGCGAAAATGAAGAGGCGATAATTCATTTGGGTTTTGCTTGAGTGGGAGCTTTCGCGTCCTTTTTTTTGCTGAGATCGAGCTGACTGATTTCGGTGCGGACGTCGCCGGTGGCTTTAATCACGAGGACGATTCCGGGATCCGGAGCGGCCTCCGGAGAATGGCGTGTGATCGTGTAGATATCGGCCAGATTGATCGCGAGGTTGTCGAGCGAGACGTTGATTCCTTCGGGTAAATCGGCGGATTGAATCGCCTTTTGAACTTCTTCGTCGAGTTCCTCTTTGTAGTCATTGAGATCGACGCGCAGTTGGCTTTCGATTCCTTTGACAAGCAATTCCTCGACGAGCCAGGCCGCGGCTGAAGTGAGTTGGTCGCGGGTTTCGATGGTAAGTTCCACCTTGGCAAATCCGAGGGTTTGCTTTTCGTAATCGATAATGGGGCGGGCTTTCATCCAGATTTCACCGGAGACTCCGCGGCTCATAGGGTTTTTAGCTGTTTTGAGATCGAGTTTCAGGTTGAGCAACCCATTTTGGCCTACCTCGGCTTCCATTCCTGAAATCGTGATTTTCGTTCCGATTCCGGTCTTGATCTCAAGGTCTTCGGTTTTAAGGGCATTGTTAAGCTCCTTCATGCTGATGATGAAAGGGATTCTAAGATTGGTGAGGGTGCCTTCTGCGAGAGGTTCCAGATTGGGAAGGGGAATCGGTGCGGGCGCGGCCGGTTCGCGATTCGTTAAAAACGTTTCGGATTGAATGGCAACCGATACCCCGATGGCCTCGGGATTCGAATAGTCGATCGGACTGAGGAAGACCGCTCTTGGATCGACGTTTAGCCAAACGGGTGGCTCCTCGGAAATGAGTTCGCTGATGTAGCCTTCCTGCCACAACTTTTCGACTTCACCTTTAAGGTCGAATTTCTTCTTGAAGGCGGGTGTTAGTTTTTGCGCCTCTTTTTGTACGAATCCAGAGAGGCTGGAGCCGAGGAGATTGGTGACGTCGATTTTTCCGAGCCCGCCGATGTTCAGGTTTGCCGTGGAGAGGTTGAGATGAGGAACCAGATTGGGATTTACTTTCCAGTCCGGTGCAATCACCGGAGAGAGTTTGCCGCCGACAACGCCACCCAGCTCGACCGTGCTGTTCAGCGGGATTTGGAGGATCTTGGCATCGATTGAACCGCTGATGCGAGCAGCGCCCTGAATGGGGGCACCAAAAGCGAGCCCGTCTCCCTGGCTCTCAAATTGAATGTCGCCCCGCATCAGATCCCACGCATAGGCTCCGTTCTTAATTCGCTTATGAATGCTTTGGTTCTCCCTTCCCTGCAGCCGTTTCGGGGCCTGTGAGTTGGCGGCTTCGGATAGCATCGTCAACGGGATCGTGATCTTGAGTGCAAAGATCGACTTTTCAGGGCGGGGAACGTCGAACTTTCCGATTGGTTTTCCAGATGGCGGTGAGACACGAATCATTTTTGGTCCGACGAATCGGGTAGCGAGCGGCAGCGCGATGATTCCCGCGATGAGAAGGATTCCGAGAATCAGGAGTATTTTTTTCATGACGGGGGAAAGAGACAAAAGATCAAGGTCAAAAGGCGGTAATGACTGGCTTATACAGGGACACTTAAACAGGGATACCTAATACCGCCGTTTATTTCAACGGGTTCTCGTGAATACTTATACCATGATTTCTTCCGCCGATTCAATCACGTGGGGAGCCTGTGAGTTGGAAAGCCCCGCGCGCAGGCGGCTTCGGTGCGGTCGATTGCTCGTGGAAATAAGTCGGTCACGGGATGAACTGTGCTTCGCGTCGAAGACTCTCAGTGCAGAAGAGGTCGATGAATTTGACGGAAATTCTCCGATTGAGTGGAATCGCTGGGCGATCTACACAGGCGGCGATGAGGTTCGGATCCAGCCGGGCTTGCCGGATTTGCCGATTCTTTTTGAGCCGGAGTCGACCTTTCAGGTTTCGGCCGGAGGAGAATCCCGAATCTTTGTTCGCCTTCCCCTTTCTGTTGTGGTCAAAGTCCCCGACGAATTTGATCAGCTTTTGGCGGAATTTCCGACGGAGAAACTTTCTCATGCCTGGTTCGGTGAGACGGATGAGGAGGAACTCTGCTATGCGGTTCCGGCTTACGGTGATTCGAGTGATGGCTCGACGGTGATTGCTCCGATTCAAATTCGGAACAACTCTTCGGCGGTGCTTGATGTTTCGCGTCTGTGCCTTCGTGTCGCGGGCCTTTCTATTTTCCGCAGTGATGGAAAACTCTGGGCGAATGAGACCGTAATCGATTTTGAAGGGGGGCGGCAGCCAAGTAACGTGTCGGTGAGAAGAGGACCGCCCGTTGAGGCGGTGGCGGCGGATCTGATTGCTCCTCCGCGAGAGAGAGAGGCTGGCTCTCCGATAGGGCGGGCCTTCCGCTTGTTGCGCCGGTGGGCGGCAGGGAATTGATCAGCACGCTTTATCAGAGCCATTGCTTGCGGCGAAAGAGCCAGATCATTCCGGCGATGCAGACCAGAAAAAGACACCAGATTGCAGGATAGCCCCAGGATTGTTCGAGTTCCGGCATGTGTTTAAAATTCATTCCGTAGACGCCGGCGAAGAACGTCAGCGGGAGAAAAATGGTCGAGAAGCAGGTTAGCACTTTCATGACCTCATTCATTCGATTGCTGACCGCGGCAAGATAGAGATCCCGAAGTCCCGAGGCGCCCTCTCTGAGGTCTTCCACCATCTCGATGACCTGGGTTGTGTGATCGTTCAGGTCGGTGAAATAAGGCACCGTATTCTCAGCGAGTAGTGCCGAGGTAGGGCGCATCATGGCACTCGAAACTTCCCTGATGGGGCGCATCAGGCGGTAGAGTTTTCCAATATCCCGTTTCAAGGCGTAGAGTTCTGATGCGTCGATTGCTGTGGCGTTGAATTGCAGTTCGTCATCAATTCGCAGCACCGATTCATCGAGTTCGTCGATTAGATGCAGGTAGTTGTCGACCACGGCATCCAATAAAGCCCATGCGAGGTAGTCCGCTCCGTGGGTTCTAATTCTCCCACTCCCTCCTGATTTGATTCGATTAAGAACCGGGTTAAGGACGGCAGAAGGGCCTTCAAGAAAGGAGATAATCAATTGGTTTGGCAGAATGATCATCGAGAGCTGCTGCATATCGATCGTTAGATCATCAGGTTCTCGTGCAATCAATTTGGCGACGACAAATACATCCGAGTCCCGCTTTTCGATTTTGGGGCGGCCTGCCGTGTTGAGAACGTCTTCAAGGACAAGATGGGAAACGCCAAATGCTTCTACCAAGTCAGTTAGCTTCTCCGTTTCATGCAGTCCGGTGACATGGAGCCAGGTAACTTTTTCTCTTCCGGCAAGGTCTCCGATATCGGGAAGGACATCCGAGGTTTGAACCTCAACAGAGTGTTCATCATATTGCACCAGTTGAAAGTGCGTCGTGTCCGAGCGTTTTGCTCCGTGATGGACGAGTGAGCCGGGTGATTGAGCCAGCTTCCGCTTCTTTCGCGTGACTCGGGGAAGTTGGTGCTTGGAGAGGTGAGAGCGTTTCATGTCGGCTCCGAGCAGTATGAGTATAATTCGGATTGGCGCAATTCAATTAGCGAAGTGCGAGGGGAACGGTTTGCTTCGATTGTCAGGATTGACGTGATGGAGTAGGGTGAGGCAATGGCCGATGATTCAAACAATGAGCGGAAGCGAGAGAGTGTTGCGATTCTCGGTGGGTCATTTGATCCTGTTCATCAGGGGCATCTCGGGATGGCCGCGACTGTGATCGAGCACAGCGGTATCGATCGAGTCATCTTCGTGCCGTGTTTTGTGTCTCCTTTTAAAAGCGGGAGCGTGGCAAGCCCAGAGCAGCGCGCAGAAATGCTGGAGCTTGCGATCAATGATTCCGGTTCCGATTGGGCGAGCGTCTCGCGATTCGAGATTGAGCGCCCCGAACCCAGTTATTCATGGGAAACGGCGGAGCATTTCACTCGCACAATGCCGGAGGCTGAGCTGCATTGGATCGTCGGCACTGATCAGTGGGAGCTGCTGGAGAAATGGGCGGAGCCTGAAAAATTACGGACCCTTCTGAAGTTTATCGTTCTGACTCGTGGCGGGGCTGAAGTGAAGGCGAGGAATGGCTGGCGTCACGAGACGCTGCCTTTTGAGCATGCCGCTTCATCTACGAAGATCAGGGAGCAGTTTACGGAGCACGCTGATTGGCTCGCTCCGTCCGTGCTCAATTATTGCCGCGAGCACGGTTTATACAGCGCTGCCGCGCAGGGTTGAGCCCGCCTGCAGAGGCTATTATTCTTCACCTGATAGTTTCGCAATTTCGCAAAGCCGTCCCGATTCGTTCCCTCCTCTGCGATTCGCGTTAAGATACGAAAGAACACTTCACGCGAATGCAAAAGAATGGCCACGAATCACGCGAATATTCCGGCTCTTCTTTTCCGAGTTTTGAAGTGGGGCGGGTGAGTAGCAAAAATCGCATGGGCTGGAAGCGCCATGCGACTTGGTTTTGTTAGCCTGCTCCTTTTCAAGGAATAGGGCGAATGCCCTCCGATTAAGCGCCGGTCTGAGCGGCGCCTGCTGAGTCAATCTTGGACTGCTCGGTGTCGAGCACTTCGCGTCGGAGGTTGGTTCCGGCTTTCCGTGCCCACCAGAGCACGATGGGCGCTGCGATGAAAATTGAGGAGTAAGTACCGACAATCACACCAATGATGAGGGTTTCGGCAAAGTTTCTGAGTCCGGGACCACCGAAAAGGTAGAGAACGGTGACGGTGATTAATGTGGTCACGCTGGTGAGCAAGGTTCTTGCGAGGGTCTTGTTCAGTGCGTAGTTCATGATGTCTTTCACATTGCCTCGCTTCGTCGCGAGACCTTCACGAACCCGGTCAAAGACAACAATGGTGTCGTTGATCGAGTAACCGGCAATGGTAAGAAATGCCCCCACAGTGATGAGAGTGACCTCCTGTCCGAGAAGGGTCGTGATTCCTATGACAACGATCAGATCGTGGAAGAGCGCGGCAATTGCACCGAGCGCAAAAGCGAACTCGAAACGCAGCGTGACGTAGATCAAAATTGCAATGATTCCGATGAGGAGGGCAATACCGGAAGAGGTCAGCATGGATTTACCGACCGCTGATCCGACCGAGCTAACAGTGGTGTCTGTAAGCTTCACTTTCAGATCTTTCTCGATTTCCCCGAGGATCTGAGAGGCTGAATTGTCCGGAGCCCGGACAAGGAAAAACTCATCGCTGGAGCCGACTGGCTGCTGCCGTTGAACGAGAGGCTCTCCTCCCAGATCGAGATCGGAAAGAGCGTCTTTGATTCCCTCTTTGGTCATTCCTTCGGTCGACTGAATTGTGATCGAGTCGCCACCCCGCAGTTCAACGCCTCGTGGGTCCACAGAAGGGACGATGATGAGGGATGCCACAATCGCGATCACGGAAACGACGGCACAGATTTTCCGCTTTCCGAGGAAATCGATGATCTTGTCCGGGACCAAATTCATGAAGCTGACCTTCTTGATAAAACCTTTTTCTTTTCCAACGCCGGTGGCCCAGGAGAAGCAGACTCGTGTTACGAGAAGCGAAGAGAAGAGGGTCGCAAAAATACCAATGATCAAGGTGATCGCGAAGCCTTTTACGGTGCCGGCGGCAAGTGCGTAAAGGATGCCCGCGGTGATCAGCGTCGTAATGTTCGCATCGATAATTGCGGAGAAGGCTTTCTCATAGGCGGTGTCGATCGCCGATCGAAGTGATTTCCCTTCGGCCAGTTCCTCACGGAGGCGCTCGTAAATGAGCACGTTTGCATCGATCGCGACACCGATCGTGAGGATGATACCCGCGATACCCGGAAGCGTCAGGGTGAACTGGAAGAGAGCCATCGTTCCGAAGATAATCGTCATGCTGATGATGAGGCCAAGCAGCGCGAGAATACCGGAGAAGCGATAGTAAACGACAATGAAGAGGAGCGTAAGGCTGAGCCCGGCAACACCCGCCATGATACCCTGTTTGATCGTCGCAGCGCCCATCGTGGGGGAGATGAAGTTTGAGTATTCGATGTTGATCGGTGTCTCGAGTGGATTTTCGAGCGCGGAGGCGAGAGCAAGTGCCTCTTCCTGTGTGAAATCGCCGGTGATGGAACACCCCGTTGAAAACGGTTCGTTGATCACAGGGGATGACAGGATGAGGTTGTCCATGATGATAGCGAGAGGTTGATTGGTATTTTCACGAGTGAGAGGGCCCATGATGTCTGCTCCGGGGCCGGTGAAATCAACGCTGATGGAGTGACCGCTGCCTCCGTAGAAATAGCCGGCTTTGTTCACGTATTCGCCCTTCATGTCGCGCTTAATTTTGACGAGCCCGTATCGAGTCGGGAGTTCGTCTCCCTCGTCGCTGAATTCCGGCTTGTAAGGGAGCGCCTCGTATCCGGGGATCACCTGCGCTCCGCTTTCTACTTGTCTTGCGAGCGAGCGACTCTGCGGGTGGAGAATCGAAAATTCGAGCTTGGCTACTTTTTCGAGAACCGCTTCGATCTCTTTAAGCTTCTCTTGTCCGACGCCGGGCATCTGAAGGAAAACGCCATCATCGCCGGAAGGGGCAAGAATCACTTCACCTGTGCCGAGATCATTGAGTCGTTTAGAAAGTACCTCGATGACCTGCTGTTGTGATCCGCTGTCGATCACCTTTTCACCGGTGGCTTCGATCTTAATCTGCATGGAGACACCGCCCTGAAGCTCGATGCCCTGTTCCATTCCCAGCGTTGAATAAAGCCAGACGCATAGTGCGGTCACCCCAATCGCGAGGATGGTGCCAATCATGCGTTTCCGCTTTTGTACTTCCGCCGCAAAATAGATCACGAAGAGGGCAAGGAGTCCCAATCCCATGAGAAAAACGAGGTTAGGGGAAACGCCGATGGCCGGTGCGTCTTCCACCTCGACCGCGGTTGACACTTCCGAACCGGGGGCAGGGACGGTCTCGATCGCCCCAGCGACAGGATTGACTGTCTCTTCCGTCGTTTTAGCCGTCTCTGTGATCGCCTTTTCGAGTTTCGGTGGGGCAGTGCTGGCACCGTCCTGAATGATCGGAGCGCTTCCGCTCTGGTCAGGTTTGGTGATGCCGGATGCAGAATCCGAAGCAGTTGCTTCGATACTGACTTTAGCTGCGGTGGTATCGGCCGTGGTTTCTTGAGCTGGCATGGGATTCTTTGGAAAAGGTATCAAACAGGGTTAGGTCAGACACCTAACAGGGGTGAGCCAGAGACCCAACACGGTTGCGTGATAGACCTAACTGGGATGGTTCGAAAAGAAGTTTCGGAATGGGTTCGAAATCAGGAATCGGAGTCGTCCGAATCACTCGAGTCGTCCGTTTTTGAATCTTTCTCGATTGGCTTCGCGTCCTTCGATGCTTTGCCTCCGTTGACCGTGGCGATGGCGCTTCGATCCAGTTTCACGCTCAAACCATCAGCGATTTTCACCGAAACGGTTTTGTCTGTTTTGCCGGAAACGAGGCCGTGGATACCACCAATCGTCACGACTTTGTCCCCGATTTTGAGATTATCACGCATCAGCGTCGCTTCTTTCGCCGCCTTCCGTTGTGGGCGAATCAGTACGAAGTAGAAAAGACCGAACATGATGAGCATGAGCGGAAGCATTCCGAAGGGGCTTCCAGCAGCAGGAGCAGCCGCTTCGGCGAGTAGAGTAGTGATGTTTGTCATGGATATAAAAAGTAATAAATGAACGCAAAGGGGGGCTGATTTCAATCACTCTTTACCCTTTGCTGTATACCGGGTGATGAACGCAGACTTAAAATCAGTAAACGTGCCGGTGTCAATAGCATGCCGGACCTGCTTCATCAAGTGCAGATAGAAGTAGACGTTGTGTAAAGTAAGAAGGCGCAGTCCGAGAATTTCATCGTTTTTGATGAGATGACGGAGGTATCCGCGGGAAAATCCTTCACAAAGGGGGTGCGTTTCGCCGGGCGGAGCGAGTGGGATTTGGCTCTTTTCCCACTGGGCATTTTTTAAATTGATCGTTCCATCAGCGGTGTAGCCGGTCCCATTTCGCGCCACACGAGTCGGGAGGACGCAGTCGAACATGTCGATTCCGCGGGAAATGAGTTCGAGTAGCTGATCAGGCTGGCCCAGTCCCATCGCATAGCGGGGCTTATTTTCAGGAAGCACCGGAGCTGCTACATCGGCGGCTTTGTACATTTCAGGAATCGGTTCTCCGACCGAAAGTCCCCCAATCGCGTAGCCGTCGAAGTCGAGCTTAACGAGGTCGCGGGCCGCTTTTTCGCGGAGATCGCCGTAGCAACCACCCTGGACGATCCCAAAATAATGCTGCCCGGGAGGCCTGTTTGCCGCTATCCACTCCCGTGCCCGAACCGCCCATCGCTGGGTCAGGTCGAGTGAATTCGCCGCGTAATCCCGCTCGCATGGGAAGGGCGGGCATTCGTCGAGAATCATGCAAATGTCGCTCCCGATAGAGCGTTGAATCTCAAGGACTGACTCCGGAGTGAGGATCAGCTTGCTGCCATCGAGGTGGCTTTGAAAGCGAACGCCTTCCTCAGTGATTTGGCGTAGCTTTGCGAGAGAGAAAACCTGGTAACCACCTGAGTCCGTGAGAATGGGGCGGTCCCACTGCATGAAATTGTGCAGCCCACCGAATTCGTCGAGAACATCAGTCCCGGGACGGAGGTTAAGGTGATAAGTGTTTCCGAGAATGATGCGGCAGTCCAAGGCCGGGTCGGTGAGTTCGGTCGGGTGAACTGATTTCACGGTGCCGCGCGTCCCTACCGGCATAAAAGTCGGCGTTTCCACTTCACCATGCGCAAGCACCATGCGGCCACGCCGGGCCGCGGTTTGGGTGTCGGTTTTGAGAAGGGTGAACATGTTTCAGCCAAGCCGCTTTTTACGGGCGGAACTGGTACTCGATATTCTGGTTTTTTCCAGTAGCGGATTTCTCCCCGAAAACGATCCAGGAGGGACCATGGCAATGTCGTAAAAAATGTCCGCTTCGAGCCGAAGCGGGAAACGGATCAATGAATCGAGGGGCCGGGCCGAATGACCCCTTTCGAAATTCAGCTTGGATGAGTCCCGGACTTTGGTGAACTAAAGACCTCACCCTGTCGTCCGCAAACCACTTGCGATCGCGCTGATGGAAAAGATCAGGTCTCTCGTGAGTTCTTGGTCTGTTTTCCTCCACTCGCGCAGCAACTCGACTTGTTGCTCGTGAAGAATTCGAAGGGGGCGTTCGCGGATGATCAAGGTCTTCGAGTAGCGGGGGCGACGCTCTTCTATTGATCGTGGGAAGAGCCGCGAAAGGTGCTCCGCGGTTGCGGTCATCTCGGCCTCAATTTTCGTCATGAATCGCTCACGGACTTCTTCGTTTTCAACGAGCGATGCGTAGAGCTTCATCAGTTCAAGGTTCGTGCTCATGAGATTGGTCTCAACGCCGGTGAAGACGTAACGAGCGAGCGTGGACTGACCGATTGTTTCGACGAGGCGGGCGTAATCTTCAGGCGCCTCACTTTCCAGTTTCTCGAGTGCCGATCCGACGCCATACCAGCCGGGCAGATAAAAGCGCGCCTGAGTCCAACTGAAGACCCAGGGGATTGCTCTGAGATCGTCGAGTGAGGCAGTGCCGGTGCGTCGTGATGGCCGCGAGCCCATGCGGGTTTGCTCGAGAGCGTCGATCGGAGTGGCCTGACGATAGAATTCGATGAAGTCTTCGGTCTCCAATAACTCGCGGTAGGCGTCTTTGCTCCACTCGGCGAGATTCGGCATCAATTCAATGCCGGGGTCCACCGTGTTGGAAGGTTTTAAATGAAGTGTTGTCGAGTGAGCGACACAGGCTTGAAGGCTCTCGAGGTGATAGACCGCGTTGTCTGAGTAGGCGTATTTTTTGGCAATCGTTTCGCCTTGTTCCGTCATGCGAAAATCACCGCTCAGTGAGCCGTGGGGAAGGGCCCGCATGAACCAGTTCGTCGGACCTGCTCCGCGACTGATCGTGCCGCCACGTCCGTGAAAATACCGAATCCTGACACCATGTTTTTTGCCAATGTCAGTAATCGCGGCCTGTCCCGCGTGAAGTGCCCACTGGCTCGCGAGAATTCCCGCGTCTTTGTTGCTGTCACTGTAGCCCAGCATGACTTGTTGGGCCGGCGATTCGGGACTCGTTGATGCGGAGAAGCTCGCTTTTGCAACCGGGTGGCTCAGGTAAGCATCGAGAATCGCGGCTCCGCCATTGAGGTCGTCGAGAGTCTCTAGCAAAGGAACCACTTGAAGTGGGCAGACACGTTCGCTCCCGGCGGGAACGACGAGGCCTGCTTCGCGGGCAAATAGATGAACGACCAGCAAATCTGAAAGCTGGCGGGTCATGCTGACAATGATCGACCCGAGGCCGCCCGAATTTACTTTTCGGTAGTCGAGTAAAACGCTGAAGCAATCCCGAACCGCGTCGGCCTCCGGTCCCGCTTTCTGGTCGATGTGAAGAAACGGCCTTGGGGATGCGAGCTCACGAGTGAGAAATTCGACCCGCTTTTCTTCGGGCCAGTTCGCAAAATTGGCACCGTCTTCGATTTCGGCAGCCACCAAAAGTTGTGAAGCCGCTTTGTCATGAAACTCGCTGTTTTGTCGAATATCGAGCTCGGCGAGATGAAAGCCGAAGACATTAAGCTTTCTCAAAATAGGCGCGACAAAACGTTCCGCGAGACGGTTTGCGCCGATCGCAATGAGCGAGTCACTCATCAAATCTAAATCACGCCGGAATCCCTCAATCGGCGTTTCCGGAAATTGACGCAACTGGGCCCGGAGGAGATACCCCATCGCGCGCCATGGCTCATCGGGATTCCGATCGCGAATGTAAATGCCTTCCTCTCCGAGCAATATCACTAGCTCCGCAATGCGAACGTCGAGGGGATCCGGAATAGCGTGCGCCGGTGATGAGACCGTTAGATGAAACGCCGCGTCAGCCAGTTCACGTGAGTAGAGTTTAAGTGACTGGCGCTTGAGCTCAGCAAGTGTCTGCCGGGTTACGTCAGCGGTTACGCCGGGATGGCCGTCGCGGTCGCCGCCGATCCAGAGGCCAAATCGCAGCTGTGGTCCGTTTCCGGCATCGGCAAGGGTCTTGGGATCAAAGCCTGCATCTTTCCAGGCCCATTCGAGATGCCTGTGCACTCTCTCGACCGCTTTGGGAAAAACTTCTCTGAGGTAGAACAAGGCATTCCTCAGTTCGCGCTCCACCGTGGGGCGCTCGACGTGAATCTCTCCCGTCGTCCAAAGCGCTTCGAGGGCCGCCAGCATGCTTTCCCGTGCTCTTTCATGCTCCTGCTGAGTGAATGAGGGATCTTCGAGCCGCGAAAGTTGCTGATAAAGGTCGCGGTGACGCTCGCGAACACTGGGCCTTTTTGCCTCAGTCGGGTGAGCGGTGAAGACCGGCTCAACCCGGACCGCCTGAATTGCCTCTGCGATTTCGTTTTCACTGAACCCGCCCTTTTTGAGCGAGGCAAGGCAATGAGGCCAAAGCCCCTTTTCGGCAGTTGATCCGAGGATTTTTTCCCGCTTGCGGCGGGTGTCGAGTGCGACTTGTTCCTCGATCATATCGAGGAGCTGAAAAGCGATTGAATAGACTTGCGCGGTGTCGCCTGCGTCGGAAAGGGGTGGGGCATTCTCCGAGCCGTTCAGCCACGGTAACGCAGCGGCCATTCCCGGTTTCGCGGTCGACTCCATGACTTCCTGAAGGCAGGAAATGATTTCGTCAATTTCGGTTTCGAGAGACTCGAGGCCGGTGTCGATTAGTTCACGGGCAGAAGGAGTTGAGGGCATGGTGAGATCGTAAAGCGCTTTGCGCAGGGGAAAAGTGAAAAGTAGAGAGACTGACAAATTACGGAGCGACCACATTCCTGTGGTCTGGCGGACGACTTGTTAGTGGCGCTGATAGGCTGCGTAAAACGACAGGAGCGCCTGCCGCAGGAAAGTCGTTTCTCCGTAATTTACTTAGCGTCAGGAGACTTAGGTTGGACCGAGCAAATCCTCAATTATATGGGACTCATACAAGGTGACTCGCAATGGATCCAATCTCGCCTTTCCTGGATTGCTCCTGACATAGTTAGCCGAGTGGAAAAAATGTGACTGATTTCGAATCATTCTGTCGAAATAGTTCTTTTGCCAAAATCGACCGGATCTTTTCAGCTCCAAATTGATCCTAAACGCGGCAAAACCTTTCCAAGCCTGAATCGTCTGTTCGAGCTTGGTGCCTTCCGCCAGAGAGAAGAGTATATGGGCGTGGTTTGGCATGATGATGAAACTGTGAATCAAGTATCTTTCTTCGTCAAAATGGAGGAGCGCGCTCGATACGATTTCGCGTAGAATCGGATCATTAAGGCAGCACTCTCCATGACCTCGATCGAGGTAGGAATCATGGATGTTTGAAAACTGACTTTGATATTCCTCTTCGACGGACTCATTCCAGGGTTCCGGATGATTCGCAAGCCAGTGAACGCGATCCTCGTGCCATTTATCCAAAAGTGTTTTCGGTATCGAATCTTGAAGTCGAAACGTTACGAAATAGGTGGCGCCTGCTTGTTGCCAATGAGGAAGACGATTTCCGTGCTTAAGAACTTCTGTGTATGGATTGAAAAAGGACGGCTCTTCTTTCATCGGTCCGAAAATATTGCGAGATTTCAGATATCTTTGGAAGCTTTTTCTGGCTGAACGGCTGCGTAAAACGACAGGAATGTCGTTTCTCCGTAGGCTTGGGAATCGAACACGGAGCGACCACATCCCTGTGGTCTGGCGGAAGTCCTGCAGGTATGGATCTACCGAACCTGCCCTTGCCCGACGACGAGATACTTGTAGCTGCATAACTCTTCTAGAGCCATGGGGCCACGCGCGTGGAGTTTATCAGTGCTGATACCAATTTCGGCTCCGAACCCGAATTCGGCGCCATCACTGAATCGAGTCGATGTGTTCCAGAAAACGCAGGCGCTGTCGATTTCGAGTTGGAATCGCTCAGCGGCGGCCTTGTCCTCGGTGACAATACTGTCGGTGTGATGAGATCCGTAGTGATTGATGTGAGTGATCGCGGCATCGAGATCGTCGACCACTTTTACGGCGAGGATGTAGTCGAGATACTCGGTTGTCCAGTCTTCCTCCGAAACCGAAACGATGCCGTCTATTCCTGCCAGTTTGATGAATTCGTCATCGCCGCGTAGTTCGACATTTTTCGCTGAGAGCGACTCGGCAATTTGCGGGGCAAATTCGGCTGCGACATCACGATGAATGAGGAGCGTCTCGAGCGCATTGCAGACCGAAGGTTTGTGGCACTTCGAATTGGTCGTGATCGCTTCGGCCATGTTGAGGTCGGCGTCTTTATCGACGAAGACGTGGCAAATACCGTCGTAGTGTTTGATCACCGGCATCCGGGCCATGCTCACAACGGCTTCAATAAGACTCGCTCCTCCTCGTGGAATGATGAGGTCGAGATACGTGTCCATCTCGCAGAGATACTGAACACTTTCGCGATCCGTAAAAGGGATCAGCTGGACGCTGTGATCGGGCAGTCCTGCTGTCGCTCCGCCGGCCTGAAGCGCCTCTGCGATGGCGCGGTTCGAATGAATCGCCTCTTTTCCGCCGCGAAGGATCGTTGCGTTTCCGGTTTTGAAACAAAGCACGGCGGCGTCGGCGGTGACGTTGGGGCGGCTCTCGTAGATGATGCCAATAACGCCAATCGGCGTGCGCTTTTTGACAAATTCGAGTCCATTTGGCCTCGTCCACTCTTTGATGATCTCGCCGCTTGGATCGTGAAGTTCTGCCACTTCGCGAATGCCGTCGGCCATCGCTTTGATGCGATCATGGTCGAGGCGAAGGCGATCTTTCATCGCCTCCGTGAGCCCAAGTTCATGAGCCGCCGCGAGGTCTTTCTCGTTGGCGGCAATGATCTCCGTTTCTTTGGCGATTACGGCATCAGCCATCGCGATGAGAATGCTGTTTTTCTTATCCGTGGAAAGTTTTGTCAGGGCATGCGCGGCAGCGCGGGCCTGTTTGCCCATTTGCCATACCTGGTCGCGAATTTCTTCTGAAGTCATGATGCGTGAGAAATCTAAGATACTGGGGGAGAGAAGCGCGTGCAAAGGCCTTCTCCGGCAACGAGATCAGTCAGCTGTTCGGGGCGGAGCCCACTCGCGATGACCGTTTCAATGCCAGCGGCGACGGCTCCCTGAACGGCTCGTAATTTACTCCCCATACCGCCTATGGAAAGAGCGCCTTTTTCATCTCTGGCGAGATCAAAGACTGATTCCACGTCGGCAACTTCCGTGATGAGTTGATTGTCCGCATCGAGGAGCCCATCAACGCTCGTGAGGAGGACTAACATATCGGCCTTGATCAAACGGGCGACGATGGAGGAAAGGGTATCGTTGTCTCCGACTTTAAGCTCGAAGACCGAGACGGAGTCATTCTCGTTTACGATGGGAATCACCTGACGATGAGGAAGGATCGCATTGACCGTCGCAAGAACATTGGCGCTGCGAGTTTCGTCGTTGAGGTCTTCGTGGGTCACGAGGAGCTGAGCGATTTTGAGCCCATGATTCCCAAAATGGCCCTCGTAGAGATGCATGAGGCGTGCCTGACCTGCTGCGGCACAGGCTTGAAGCATATCGGTTTCCTCGGGACGCGTCGCGAGACCGAAGGTTGACATACCGGCTCCTACCGCCCCGGAAGTCACCATGACGACTTCGTGTCCGGCATGATTGAGATCGGCAATCGCCTGGGAGAGACGGGCGATCATGGCATGATGTATCTCAGCACCGTCTCCCCGAGTCAGGACTCCGGTTCCAATTTTGACAACAACTCGCTTGCCTGTAAAATGATCTTCCATTGACGCTCTCGCCCTGTGGGGCGCTCGCGCGGACGATATGGCCATGGCCTTGGAGTGTAAAGTAGCAGTTTGAGTTCCCGATTGTGCGGTTAGGGCTTGCGAATTCGCTTGAGTCGCCCCATCTTGCGCCCCTGAAAAGGAGCTCGCTTGTTCCAGCCTTCTTCCCTTTCAAGAAGCACCCATAGTAAAACGGATATTACATCGGTTTCCGGAACCGAAAGTCCAGGTTCGATTCCTGGTGGGTGTATTTTTCCCCGCAGCGGAAATCCTCCTTAACTTTTTCGTCCTCTTTATCTTAAAGGGAGTCGTTAATGCAAAGAGCAGCAGTGACTCGAACTCCGGGTCTCCAACGAAGGTTGGATTGTTCTGTCCAGTAACCCACTCTTGTGAACCCACATTCGATCTCCTGCGAATGCGGGAGGCCCGATTCAGAACTTACGGTCGTCACCGATTTTGTCATCCGGTGGAGCCCATCGGGCGGTCGTGCGCCATGCGGGGTGACGGAAAACCCTTGCCATTGGCTATCGCGTTGCTTCGAATTTCAATATTTCACATGGGAAATGACAGTCCGTGTCCGTTCACGCGATACCTCTCAACGAATACGTTTACGAATTACCTCACCACCGGATTTTTCAACGATTTCAACGATACCCTTGTCGGGCCTTCGCCCCGAAGAATGCACGTAGAATCTTACCTCACGCGAAAGGATCGCCTCTTCAAGGGACTTCAGGACATCTTGTTCGATGTCGTCTTCAAAATCGCAGAACCAATAAAGGGTATCGATTTCCTGCAACTCAACGAGAGCCATCAACGCGGCAAAAGGATTTCGCTCCAACTGAATTTGTCGGTAGTGAGGCTCGATTTCTACGGCGATTTTTGGTTGATGCCATTTAGGATCGAAAGGATTGGCTGTATCTATAGGCATTTCGCCGTAGAACCAACGGTCGTCTACCTCTAGCCGTTCTCCCTGTGAATAGTATTTCTTAACTCTGAGTCCCGACCCGGCAGACTCGCGATAGTGAGCGGAGGGAAAAGACTGTGCGATTTCCTCACGGACTGCGGGAAGATAAGAGCGCATGCTCGGGGAATTATCGAGGACGACGCCAAGGTTTGATGCAGTAACTTTGGTCCCGTAGATTTCACCTTCGACCATGGCCGCCTTTTCTACTTTTACGTCTCTGGGAAGTTTTTCCCAGGCGACGAAAGCCTTTTTCTCCGCCTCTGCTAATTGGACCCGGACAGTCTCCAGGTCGTTCAACATCGTTCGCAAAAGCAAGGTTCTGTCACTGTCGCTGGTTCGGTCCTTGAGAAATTTTTCGTAAACCTCCTTCTGGTTATCTGAGGTTTCGCGATATTTGAGAGGGACTTCGAAATCGATGACTTCAGCCATTCTCGCTGCTCGCAGGTCGAAGCGAGCCTTGGTTTCCTCGATATACTGCAGTGAGTGGGTTCTTATCGATCCTTCGCCCCAGCCCCCGCCGTATTCCGCTGCATCGGGATGGAAAGGAAGTAGAAAAAGGGCTCCACTGATCAGGAAGACAGAACAAAATCTCATGATAGGCAGGATAGGGATCTTAGTTTAATTCGATCAAGGTAAAACGTATCCCGTGTGAAATAGAGTCGACGGGAAAGAAATCCTCACGGATTCCGCTACGCCCGGAGATCGTAGAGAAACTGCGTGAGCATTTCTCCGCAAAAGCCCTGTCCCTCGCAAAAGTCCCACGCAGCGAAGCGTCGCCCGAAGGCGCAAAGATCGACAAGAAAAAAGCTCCGCGCCTCTGCGCCTCCGCGTGAGATCTCTTCACAAGCCCTGCCATCTATCTCGCTACTATACTCTTGCGGAACCACAATCGATCCATTACCACTTCCTCATGCCCGAAACCGCACCAGCCGCAGTAACCGATTTCATCACCCGGTGGGGCCCATCGGGCGGGCGTGAGCGGGCCAACTACCAGATGTTCCTCGCCGAACTCTGTGATCTTCTCGACGTGCCGCGTCCCGATCCCGCGCTCGCGGAAGACATCGCCAATGCCTACGTTTTCGACCGGTCGATTCCGCATCACAAATCCGACGGCTCCGCGACGACGCACTTCATCGATCTCTACAAAGCCGGGCATTTCGTTCTCGAAACGAAACAGGGCGTCGAAGCCGAGAAAAGCGCTGACCCAACAGGGTCAAGCCTCACACCTAACCCTGTTGGGCACCGCCCTCTTAAGTCGGGTTCCAAAACCGCATCCGGACACGGGAAACGCGGCACGAGCGGGTACGACAAGGCGATGGTCAAAGCGCATGCTCAGGCCGAAGGCTACATTCACGATCTTCCTGCAGGAGAAGGGAGGCCGCCGTTTCTCATCGTTTGTGATGTTGGATACGTCTTCGAACTCTACGCCGAATTCACCCAGAGCGGCGGCCGCTACCAGCGCTTCCCGACCCCGAAGGCCCACCGCATCTACCTCGATGATCTCGCCGATGAGGAAACCCGCGAACTCCTTCGCACGATCTGGACCGATCCGCACTCGCTTGATCCCTCGAAGCGCATTGCCCGCGTCACCCGGGATATCGCCGACCGGCTCGCCCGCCTCGCGAAATCGCTCGAGGCCGAAAAGCACGACCCGGGCGTCGTCGCCACCTTTCTCCAGCGCTGCCTCTTCACGATGTTTGCCGAAGACATCGGCCTGCTTCCCGAGGACGGCTTTCTCAATCTTCTCCAAAAAGTAGACGAAAATCCCGCGAGCTTTCCTGTTCTCGTGACTGGGCTCTGGAAGGAAATGGCGACCGGCACCGACTACTCGCCGCTCCTCTTGCAGAAAATTGCGTATTTCAACGGAGGACTCTTCGAAAATGCCAACGCGCTCCCGCTCACTCGTGAGCAGGTCAACTTGCTCATCGATGCTGCGGAAGCCGACTGGAAAGAAGTCGATCCCGCCATCTTCGGAACCCTCCTAGAGCGCGCCCTCGATCCGCGCGAGCGCCACAAACTCGGGGCCCACTACACGCCGCGTTCCTACGTCGAGCGACTCATCGAGCCGACCGTGATTCAGCCGCTTCGCGAAAAGTGGGAAGCGGTCAAGGCCGCTGCCGTGCTTCTCAGTGAAAACGATCAGTTCGATAAAGCCCGGGGCGAAGTCGAGCGCTTTCATCGTCATCTCTGCTCCATCAAAATTCTCGATCCCGCCTGCGGTTCCGGAAACTTCCTTTACGTCACCCTTGAGCACATCAAGCAACTCGAGGCCGAGGTCCTCGAACTCTTCGACGAACTCGGAGGCGACCGCGCTCTCGAAATGGACACCTTCAAAGTGCGTCCGAATCAGTTTCTCGGCATCGAGGTCAATGCCAATGCCGCGAGGATCGCCCAGCTCGTGATTTGGATTGGTTTCTTTCAGTGGCATCACAAAACCACCGGCAAAGCCGACACCAACGACCGACCGCTCCTCGGGAAAATGAACGGGATCGAAAACCGCGACGCCGTTCTTGCGTATGATGAGAAGATTCCCCGTCTCGATGCCGACGGGAAAGTCGTCGAAATCTGGGACGGGATTACGACGAAGAAGCATTCAGTGACCGGGAAAGACGTGCCCGATGAGAGTCGGAAGAAAGTGCTCTATGATTACACCAATCCAAGGAGACCTGACTGGCCCGAGGCGGATTATGTGGTGGGAAATCCTCCGTTTGTGGGGAATAAGCGGATGCGTGATGTGTTGGGCGATGGATATACAGAAGCCTTGCGAAAAGCGTGGAAAGGTGATGTTCCAAGTTCTGCTGACTTCGTAATGTTTTGGTGGCAAATGTCAGCCGAGTTGGTCAGGGGAGGCGCATGCAAACGATTTGGATTGATCACAACCAATTCGATTCATCAGGCATTAAATCGCCGTGTTGTGGAACAGAACCTAAAAAACCCTTCGAATCCAATTTCTTTGGCTTTTGCCATTCCTGATCATCCCTGGGTCGACTCAGGTGAAGGTGCGGCAGTTCGCATTGCAATGACCGTAGGAACGATAGCAAACTCATCAGGAATACTTGGAAAATCCTTAGATGCGAATAAAAGTGAAGAATTGGAGATTGAATATAAAACCGGATTAATTTCGTCTGGTTTAACGTTAGGTGCTGATTTGGGCGCAGCGATATCAATGAAAAGTAATGAATCCTTGAGCGGTCAAGGCGTAATTGTACTTGGTTCTGGGTTCTTGCTTGATGCCGAAGAAAAAGCGGAACTAATTTCTTCGAATCCTGAGAACAAAAAACTGATTCGCCCATATTTGAACGGTAGTGACCTTGTAAGAATTTCCAGAGGACTGGAAATTATAGATCTCAATGATTTTTCAGAAGACGAATTGAAGAAATTCCCTGAAATTTATCAGAGGATTTACACTCTAGTAAGGCCAACTCGTCTTCAAATGAAGGATAAGCAGCGGAGAACGAAATGGTGGCTTTTTGGGCGATCCAATCAGGTGATGCGGAAGAGTTTAGAGGGGCTTTCGAGATACATTGGGACATGTCGTACTGCTAAGCACAGGATTTTCACCTTTATATCAGGCAACGTGCTGCCAGACGCCAAAATCGTTGCAATTGGGAATGATGACGCATCTATTTTAGGACTACTTTCTTCAATCGCTCACCGTTGCTGGTCAGAGCGGATTGGGGTGCGGATGGGAGTCGGGAATGACCTGAACTATAATCACGCCGACTGCTTCAACAAATTCCCATTCCCCGACCCTGACGAAGCGACACGTTCCCGCATCCGCGACCTCGGCGAGCGTCTTGATGCCCATCGCAAGCGGCAGCAGGAACTCCATCCCGATCTCACCCTGACAGGGATCTACAACGTCCTTGAAAAGCTCCGCGCCGACGAAGCGCTCACCGACAAAGAACGCAAGATTCACGACGACGGGCTCGTCTCGGTTCTCAAGCAGATCCACGACGATCTCGACGAGGCCGTTTTCCACGCCTACGGCTGGGACGATCTCCACAGTTGGTATCGCGAGGCCGAGACCGGCACGATCCACATGCCCGAACCCGAGAGCGGGTCTCCTGATTCCGTATGCATTACGACCACGCAACTCGACGCCAGCGGGGAAGGACTCCGCGAATCGACCAAAGAGGCGCACGAAAAATACGACGAAATTCTCCTCGAACGACTCGTCGCCCTCAACCACGAGCGCGCCGCCGAAGAAGCCGCCGGCAAGATCCGCTGGCTCCGCCCCGAGTTCCAGAATCCCGACGGCGATCCCGAAACGACCCAGGCCCAACTCGCGATCCCCGCCGCCAAGAAAAAGGTCGCCGCCAAAGCGACCAAGCAAAAGTGGCCCGACCGCCTCACCGATCAGATCTCCACGATCCTCGCCCTCGTGCCCGCCCTAGGCCGCGACCCCGAAACCCTCTCTCAGCCCTTTGGAAGAAAATCCACCAAACGAGAAGCCCAAATCGAGCAAGTCATCGAAGTCCTCGAAAGCCTCGGCAAAGTTTAACGACTCCGCTCTTTTGAAACCGTAGAGGAATGAGAATTTATTCCATCAGAGCAGAAGCCACGTCTGCCAGGGAGAGGCTGCATCCTGCTGCCAACGGAAGCCCTGCGCAGAAGTCATGGGCAAAGCAAACGTGCCACATCCGGTCCGGCGCCTTTCCGCGCTCACATCTAAAACCCGGGGAGTGGCCGCATATTGGTGCCAACGGAAGCCCTGCGCAGAAGCCATGGGCAAAGCAAACGTGGCACGGTTTTGCAAACCGTTGCAGAGCCTATCCGCCGAAGCCTCTGCTCTGATAGGCTCCGAAACGGTTTGCAAAACCGTGCCACATCCGGTCCGGCGCCTTTCTGCGCCCACATCTAAAACCCGAGGAGTGGCTGCATCTTTCTGCCAACGGAAGCCCTTCGCAGAAGTCATGGGCAAAGCAAACGTGGCACATCCGGTGCCAGCGCCTTTCTGCGCTCACATCTAAAACCCGAGGAGTGGCTGCATCCTGCTGCCAACGGAAGCCCTGCGCAGAAGTCATGGGCAAAGCAAACGTGCCACATCCGGTCCGGCGCCTTTCTGCGCTCACATCTAAAACCCGGGGAGTGGCCGCATATTGGTGCCAACGGAAGCCCTGCGCAGAAGTCATGGGCAAAGCAAACGTGCCACCTCCGGTCCGGCGCCTTTCTGCGCTCACATCTAAAACCCGAGGAGTGGCTGCATCTTTCTGCCAACGGAAGCCCTGCGCAGAAGTCCGGTCTCTCTTCAGTTGCCCAACGGGATAGAAAAAAGTGTGACGCGTAACTCAGACGGGGCATTCTCCTCAATTCCATCTTCGATAACGTTCGTCGTGCCATTATCGTCGGATTCACCTACGAAGGTGCTTTCAACGCTGATGCGTTGCATCAGGAACTTCATGGCCTCATCGTCGCTAATTTCACCATCTTTATCTTTATCGACGAGGAAGAATTTTCTGTTCCGGTCAGGATTTTTCTCGTTAGCTGCTTTCCACTCCTCTTCGGAAATGCTTCCGTTCAAGTCCAAGTCGTAAATTTTCAGCTGCTTGCGATGGTCTTTTAGAGCGAGGTCTCGCGGCGAGAGTTCTTTTTCCTTTCTTGCTTTAGCTTCTGCGTCACTGAGATCGTCTCCTGCTTTCTCCGTTTTCGGCGATACCTCAGTTGCGGAAATGATCGATTTCTCCTGAGCCTCAAGCGCTTCAACGATCTTGCCACGAACGTCCTCTTCGGGCTCCGCTTCGGTTTTGTCTTCGGCCGTAACGGAGGCGAATGTAAGAGCGCCCACGATAGCTGCCGCAAGGGTTCCCTTAGATAAATTAACCGGTTTCATCATGAATAATGTTACGTTCCCCGATCGCGGAGGGCCAACAATTATTCATTTATTAATCACGAGGCCGAACCCTCCGTCAAAAACGAGGTGGGACAGGCCCCGTCTCAAGTTTCGGGACAGAAGTCATTTGCGAAGCAAACGTGGCACATCCGGTCCAGCGACTTTCTACTCTCACCATCTGTGAAGGGTATCATCGCGAAAACGAGGAGTGGACAGGCCCCGTCTCAAGTTTCGGGGCAGAAGTCATTTGCGAAGCAAACGTGGCACATCCGGTCCGGCGACTTTCTACTCTCACATCTGAAATGTGTCGCGGCGGATTTAACTTTCGCACGGAGTGTCAATCTCCCGTTTTCGGTGAATATTGCCCGTGCCACCGAAGACATTGATACTGAATGACGTGATACTTTCTGGCTCAGAATTTGGTATAGTTCTTTCCACTAATGGCTGCTTCTCACTCATCCCGCCGAGATTTCCTTGTTGCTTCGACGACTGGGGTCGCAGGCTTTCGCTTCGGAACTTCCCCCCATTCGGGAGCTGAATCGATCGCAAAACCTCCAGGTTCTGCGGC
>Ga0208903_1000195_pt1 | contig 59239 bp, 50 predicted proteins | sample AntAceMetag02UKJ_FD_184769 | JGI IMG/M metagenome (GOLD analysis project Ga0208903, IMG submission 184769) | Saline lake microbial communities from Ace Lake, Antarctica - Antarctic Ace Lake Metagenome 02UKJ (SPAdes) (version 2) | ecosystem: Environmental > Aquatic > Non-marine Saline and...
AATAATTGTATTTCTTTCACTCCAGATTGTGCTTGTCCATGCGATCTTCCAACAGGATTTCAGATAGCACCTAGTGTAGATGCAGACCTCTGTGAATACACCTTTGAAATAGACCCATCGCTTATAACTTCAACAGATTACTGCGTAACATGGAGTTTAGATGGCGGGCCTTTTGTCAGCGATGTTACACCAGGTGACTTAACGTTATCATTCGATTGTGAAGATAATGGAAGCCATTATGTATGTGCTAGAATCTTCTGCTGTGATAATCCAGATGTGTTCATCGAGAGCTGCAGAGATTTCGAAGTAGACTGTCCATGTCCATGTGACATCCCAGGAGCTGATGAAGTTGTTATCGTTTCAACTAATGACGGATGTGAATATACATTTACTCCATATTTATTAGGAGTACAATTGGATTATCCTTACTGTTGGGATTGGATATATGAAGGAGCTATTTATACAGGTGTATCAAATCCAGATGGTTCTTTAACGATTGATTTCACAGGCATTTGTACTGAGTTTGAAATTGGAATAAAAGTTTACTGTTGTGATGATCAATTCCCTGCAGGTAATGGTTCTTTTGCGACATTCGATATTGATTGTTGTTGTGATCCAATTAACCTTCCTACTGGAACCCTTATAATAGATGAAATAGCTGGTTCATGCAGTTACACTGCCTCTGTAGGTTTCCTTACTGGAACAGATATAGATCATCTATGTTTCAACTGGTCGTTAGACGGAATACCTGTTGCCAGTACTACAGGAAGCACAAATACGTTTGACTTTGACTGCACTCAGAACGGATGGCATTCAATCTGTGTTACTTACACTTGTTGTGAAAACCCAGGAGAACCTATCGAGTTATGCACTGAGGTTTATGTAGACTGTCCATGTACTCATCCATTCTTATTATTAGCGGATGTTACAGACTGCACCGTTTGTTTGACTCCAGTTTATGAAGGTCCATGCCCAGCTCAAGTTATATTCTATGACTATGGAGATGGAATTACAGGAACGGATCCATGTCATGAGTATTCATCACCTGGTGTATATATAGCATGTATAACTACTTGTTGTGCTTCTAATTTAGATGCCGCAGGAAACCCAATAGATACTACTCTGTGCGAGACTATCTGCACTCAAGTAGTTATAGAAACAGCTTGTTGTGAAGTCCCTCAAGAGTTAACATTAGCTATAAGTAAAGATGAGAACTGTTTACATTTCTTCGATATAGGAAGTGTGTTAGGAACGCTAGGGTCTGATTTGTGTGTTCAGTGGAGCTTAGATGGTGGCCCATACGTTGATGGAAACAACGGAATTAACTTAACTCACCAGTTTGATTGTTTCGATGAAATTAATCATGAGATATGTGCGAGAGTCTACTGTTGTGATAATCCAGAGAATTCGATTGTGATTTGCGAACAATTCGAAATTAATTGTCCATGTAGATTGCCTTCTTCTGTTGGCTTTGATTATACAATAACTGCAGATTGCAACGCTGTAATAAGTCCTTACTGGACTGATGATTACTGTGGAGATGTATGTTTCGAATTAACACTAGACGGAATAGTAGTAGGGGATGAAAATACTACGAATATTCCTCTAGGAGTTAGCGGTACTTATGACATTTGCTTTACAGCCTTCTGTTGTGATAACCCAAATAACATAGTGACTCATTGTGAGACTATTGAAGTTGAATGTGGAGGATGCACAGAACCAACAATAGATGATTGGTTTGATTATGCAGTTACTCCTGGAGCGGACTGTTATACATATACATTTAATAATAATGTAGATGACTTACTAAACTCTGATGAATACTGTTACTTCTGGTGTGTAGATGGAACCGTACTAGGAACGACTACAGATTTTAACTATACATTCCCAGCAGACGGAAGTTACGTGGTATGCTTAAAGGTCTTCTGTTGTGAAAACTGGGTGTTCATAGATCAGTATTGTGAAACAGTAATTATTGACTGTGATCCATGTCCACGTGATTGTGAAATCGATGCTTTCTGGCAGGAAACTGTAAGTGGAAACACGGTGAACTTTACTGACTTCAGTATCGCAGGACCGGGAACTGTTATTACCAATTGGGTTTGGGATTTCGGAGATTCGACTACATCTACTCTTCAAAACCCAAGTCATACATACGCTACAGCAGGAACATATACAGTATGTTTATATGTAACAGCGGTACACGATGACGGAACAGTATGTGAGGATCATTTCTGCTGGACAGTTACTACTGAGTGTGATACTGAATGTAACTTAGATGCACTATTTGATTATGTCTTTATAAGTGATGTAGATTGTACTATTCAATTTATTGATCTATCTACATTCTCAGGTGGAACATCTATAGTAGGATGGAACTGGAACTTCGGTGATGGGAATACATCCTCTTCTCCGAGCCCAAGTCATACATATACTACTTCTGGAGTTTACACGGTGACTTTAACGATTACTGGATGGAACGGAAGTACAATTTGTACTGACTCTTACCAGGTGGAAATTCAGGTTAATTGTGATGATATTACCGAGCCATGTGAAGGGAATGCATACTTCAAGTACAAAAGACAAGGATGTATGGCTAAGTTCTATGATTACAGCACTGTAGTACTTCCAGGTGTAATAACTAATGTCACTTGGGATTTCGGAGATGGAAGTTTACCGGTTAGTGGACCATCAGTTATCGTGCATAATTTCCCTGGATCAGGAACGTATTTAGTTACTGTTACAATAACGATTTGGAATGGATTCCAATTCTGTGAGTTGTCTTATCAGGAATGGGTTACAGTAAACTGCGGAATAGTTGTAGATAGCGATGATCCAGTAGGCCTAGTTATAAATGATTTAAACGTTTACCCTAACCCTACATCTGATAGAGTAACCATAGATGTTCTAGGATGGGATATTGAAGAACTAGTTGACGTTAAGGTTACAACTGTAACAGGTGAAGTAGTTAAAACGGGACAGTTTGACTTATCAAATGGGCCTATTGAGGTTTCGTTAGATGAGTTTGAAGCGGGACTATATAATATCTCGGTAAGTAATAATAGGGAGATTTTAATTAGCAGAGTGGTAAAGGAATAAACAATGGTTTATCTCTGGTGATTGAGAGAAGACGTCCTTTGGCTTAGCCAAGGGGCGTTTTTTTTGTTCTAAAATTTAGAGTGAGAAGTTTACCTTGATGGTTTTTGGATTAATTCTGCGTGGCAATTCTTAGATTTACATCATGATTAAAAACATAATTATCTTTTTAGTTCTAAATTTTGGAGCGTTAGCCATAGGAGCTCAGTTTACTGGCGCAGGAGTAAGCTCAGAATGGTATCAGCTCATGAATAAAGCTCCATGGACTCCACCAGGATGGGTGTTTGGTGCTGCTTGGACTACCATTATGATTTGTTTTTCCATCTATATGGCGCGCTTTGTAAGCGTGCTTAAAAACAGGAAATCGCTCATAGGTTTATTTGCGTTTCAATGGGTTTTTAATGTCATTTGGAATCCCATATTTTTCAAGTTTCATGAAGTAGGCTTAGCCTTAATAGTAATATGCGCGCTCACAATTATAGTAGGGGTTTATCAGTTTGTTTTTATCAAGCCTATGAAGAGATGGTCTCTTCTTATGGCTCCTTATTTTCTATGGATAATTATAGCTACCTCTCTTAATTGGTATGCTCTAGCTTATAATTAGAAGAATGAAATACTGCTAGTAGATATATGATTATCTTCTATATAACGATTAGACATAGATTCATACCGAAACTAGACCTGTCTTGGTCTGTGCCATGTGTGAATTTATTCATGCTATCTAAAAAGGTGAAGGACGGAGGGTAAACAGTGGGGATGTTTCTCTATAAGCTTAGGGATGTCAGCGCTAAAAGTATGGAGATGGATTTCTTTTGCAACGCGGAGATACGTGAATTCCTGCTAAATAAATTTGATCTCTTAGAGCTCAACTCATATAAAAATAGCCGAATAGCATTAGATGTTAATTCTATGAGAGCTAGACGTGAGAAAAACGTAAAGTTAGAAATGGGATTGTTAGGGCAGAATATTAAGACTTTGGTTGTAGTCCTACTCTGTAAGTGGGGAGAGATTAAAGAGGGTGCCATTATGCTAATGGCCAGATCTTCTTCTGGGGATTTTTCTAAATAAGAATAGAAGGATTAAGCTGTTAACGCACAAAGGAAGTCACTTTTCTTTCTTCTGGAAACCAATACTTGAGTTCCATCATCCATAAGCGCATAACCACCATCTTCTTTTAGAAATTTCTTCACTAAATTAAGATTTACGATGTGGCTTTGGTGCGTTCTAAAGAAGTGCGAACTAGGTAATAGATCTTCATATTCCTTCATAGTTCTAGGAATAGTAATTCTCTCACCGTTTTTAAGAAAGAAATGCGTGTAGTTAGAGTCTGACTCTAGCCTTCTGATGTCCTTTAAGTCTAAGTAAGTAATTCCTTCTTGCGAGCGAAGAGTAAGCTTTTCAGGGTTGTGAAACTGATGTGGTGCTGTCGCGTTTTTCAGTTGTTGATTAGAAGAGAGCATATCCATTGCCTTAACTAGATTCTCTATGCTGTAAGGCTTTGTCAAATACAACGTATTTGATAACTCAAAAGCTTGAACTACAGGGTTGTTTTCTTCTAAAGTGAACACCACATCAGTTATCTCACGGTTAATATTGTTAATTATATTTTTTCCCTCTGAACCGATAGTTTCCATATCTATGAATATTAGAGATGGCGCGTTAACGGCTATTACGTTTTGAGCTTCTTCTACAGTTTTGGCGTAGAAGATTAGTTCCGTTCTCCTGAAGTAACCGCTTAAAAGTGCAGAAAGAAGATTTCTTGAAGAACCGTTGGTATCTAAAATTAAGATTCTTTGAAGATTACTGTTAGTGAAAGGAGCTAAACTCATGACGTTTGTTTTTGTGTGATACAAATATCAGAATAGTGCTTCCTGCCCACAATACGCTAATAGTATGAGATTAAAAAGGCGTCTAGTACATTTGCATTAGTGGCTTATTAAAGAGGGGTGAAATGAATGATCTATAAACTATCTTTGTCAGCCTAATCAACCTGAATGGAGTTTCACACATTTTCTTTATCAAACGGCTTAAGAGTTATCTTTAAAAGAACTAACCGACCAGTGAGTCACTGCGGCATAGTTATAAATGCGGGTTCTAGAGATGAGGAAGCAGGCCAGGAAGGATTAGCTCATTATATAGAGCATTGTATTTTTAAGGGAACTAAGAAGAGAAAAACCTATCATATCCTTAGTCGATTGGATAATGTAGGAGGTGAAATAAACGCTTATACAGGGAAGGAAGACACGTGGATTTATGGAAGCTTTCTGAATGAATACTTAGATCGTTCTCTAGAGCTTATTTCAGACATCGTATTAAACTCTACTTTTCCTCAAAAAGAGATAGAGAAAGAAAAAGATGTAATTATCGATGAAATCAGTAGTTATAAAGACAGTCCCGGAGAACAGATTTTCGATGATTTTGAGGAGTTAATATTTGGAAGCCATCCATTAGGAAATCCTGTGCTAGGCTCAGAAGAATCAGTAGCCAAATTAAGTAGAGATCATATCTTAGATTTCATAGAAAAGAATTACTCATCAGAGACGATGGTCTTAAGTGTGTTAGGTGATTATACTTTGGCTAAGGTTAAAAAACTAGCAGAGAAGTATTTTGAATCAGTAAAACGTTCCAATACTAAAAAGGAAAAAAGAGAAGAATTCAAGATATACAAACCTTCAGATATTGAAATAGAAATGGATACACATCAGGTCCATTATATAGCAGGAGGAATCGGTTATTCTAGCGCAGATGAAAGAAGAACACCTCTTCACTTAATGAATAACTATCTAGGTGGTCCAGCTATGAATAGCTTACTGAATTTAGAAGTGCGTGAGAAGCATGGTATAGCTTATAATATAGAAAGTAGTTATCAGCCTTATAGTGATACCGGAGTCTTTGAGATTTACTTAGGTACTGATAAAAAGATGTTTGAAAAGAGCAAAAAGCTTGTAGATAAGCAGCTTAAGAAACTTCGAGAGAACAAGCTAGGAGTAAATCAGTTGCAAACCGCCAAAAATCAGGTGCTAGGTCAAATAGCACTGGCACAGGAAAGTGGAGTAGGAACCATGATGGGGTTAGGAACTAGCTACCTGTTCTATGATAGAGTAGATACACTGGCTGAGGTTTTCGCTAGAATTAACAAGGTTACTGCTGAAGAGATCTTGGCTGTAGCTAATGAAGTTTTAGACACTTCGACATTTAGCTCTATAACTTACCTGTAATAAAAATGCCCTTCACAGCTAAGCTGTTAAAGGGCATCTTCTAAGACAAATTCTCACTTGAGATTTTAATCCACTTGCTTGTACTTCGGAGTTCCTATTGGAGCTCTCTCGTTTACAGTGGCTTTTTTCATTTTTATTTCAAACTTTCCAGTGCTTGGATTTTCTCCAGTAATAGTAATACTACCATCTGCTTCTGCAGTTTTATAGCAGTTACATTCTTCCCATTCTTCTGAGTAAAAACCATTTTCGTTACAGATCATTAAAAAATGAGTATCAGCTCCGCTGGCTCCTGGCTCACCGTAGTTCCCTCCTGGTTCACCATAATTTTTATATAATCTATAAGTTCCATACCAGTATTCGTAAGGATTAATGAAATACTCGAAATCATAAGTTCCTCGCTCTGTTCTATACATCTCACCGAAAAAGGGATTGTTGGGAATGTTAGAATTATTATCCCAATAGCTATAAGGAGGAGAAGAGTCATAATCTATTCCGTAATAAACTTTTCCATCATTTCCTCTAGGGCCTTGATCTATGATAGTAATGCAGCTAGAAAGAAAAGTACTTAATACAGCTACTAAAAAAATAGATCGAAAAATAGTCGTTGAATTTTTCATGATGTTTGATTTTTAAGTTGTTGATTGAAAGTAATCCAATAGTATGCCAAAATCTAAAACTTCAAATAATCAAATGATAATTAGCGGTTTAAATTGGTTTTTGGAGTTTGAGTTTGTTTGGAAACTTTATTCTATTTCTGGCGTAGAATCATGTATCTAAACAATACACTTAACCATGTTCGAGATAACCCCTCAACGAATTGATAAGGATGATATCTGTAGCCTGCAGTTTCCTAATCAACCACTAGATCATTCTAAAGAAAGGATCAGCTACCTAACCAAAGCACTTCAAAAAGCGCTGAAATTAGGCAACACCTACAAGAACAAAATCAAAATTGTGTTTTACGATACTACAGGATTAAAAGAAGTAGAAACCACTGTTTGGAATTCTACAACAGAAAATGTAGTACTTAAAAATGGAATTTGTATTCCGTTTCATAGAGTGGTAGACGTAAAATAGTTTAAGACTTCGCTTCTTTCAGCTTCTTGATTTTTATATCAAATATGCCATAAGCGATGGTCATTAGTGGGCTTATTAAATTAAAGATGCAGTAAATCCAGTACGTTCCTGTGGCTACACCTAGCACTCCTGATTGCGCTACTCCACAAGTGTTCCATGGGATGAGTACAGAGGTAACCGTCCCCGAATCTTCCAGTACTCTACTCAGGTTTTCTGGAGCCAATCCTCTCTCTTTATAGGCATCCTTGAACATTTTTCCAGGAACTACTATGGCTATGTATTGGTCGGAGGCTGTTAGATTAAAAAAGACACTTGCTCCAGCTGTACTCGCGATTAATGTCCCTGTAGAATTAACTGCCGAGAGAATCGCTTTTGTTATTCTTTTTAAGAATCCACCAGCCTGCATAGCTCCACCAAATGTAAGCGCACAGATTATTAACCAAACGGTATTTAACATTCCTACCATTCCACCTGCTTTTAACAAGTTAGAGCGATTGGCTTCGTCTACTTCGAAGAGGTCATTTATCCGTACATTTTCTGCTGCGAAAAAATCGGTTGTGTCTAATGCCATAGCATGAAGAACAGCTTTATAACTAGCAGAAGCATAATTGGCTGTTTCCCCTGCAATAGAAACAATCACCTCCGGCTGAAAAATAATAGCAAATATCCCACCTAATAGCGCTCCTATGAACAAGGCGGGAATGGTAGGCACTTTTTTAATGATGAGCGCTATAACGCCTATGGGAACTAAAAACAGCCAACCATTAATATTGAACTTCTCAGAGATGATGCCTTGCAACGCTAATACTTTATCTGCATCACCTTCTCCTCCCTGGACGAATCCAACGATTAGAAATACGATTAACGCTATAGATATACTCGGGACAGTAGTCCAAAGCATGTGTTTGATATGCGTAAATAAATCAGTACCCGCTATAGCAGGAGCTAAATTAGTGGTGTCTGAAAGAGGTGACATTTTATCACCGAAGTAAGCTCCAGAGATAATGGCTCCGGCACTCCAGCCTATGTCTATTCCTAAGATTTGTCCAATTGCTATTAGTGCTATTCCCACTGTGGCTATGGTGCTCCACGAGCTTCCGGTGGCGAGTGAAACTATAGCACAAATCACACAGGAAGCGGCTAAGAAGATACTAGGGTTTAAAATTTCTAATCCATAATAAATCATGGCTGGGACTACACCGCTAATCAGCCAAGTTCCAGCTAAAGAGCCTATTAAAAGAAGAATGATTACTGCGCCCATAGCACTCTGTATTCCATCGATAATGCCCGTGTAAAAATGCTCGTAATTCCTCCCAAATCTAAGACCGATTATACCAGCCACTCCAGCTGCAGCTAATAAAGCTATTTGATTTGGGCCATAACTAGAATCAGCTCCGAAGTAGAGAACGTTTAAGGCCAAAAGAGCCATTAATACGATAATCGGAATAAACGAAGCGCCTAAGGTGGGCATTTTAAGATTGGTGTCCATAAATAGGATTTTTTTATTGCGTAGCAATATACTCATCAAAGTTTAAGTCTTGTTAAAGTTTAATGCTGCGCAGGTGTTTAAATTGAAAACGAATAATAACCTAGCCCTGAGCTTCCTTGTTTTCCTTGATGAATTAATTTAGATGGATGGTGTTTTTAATGGCTGTGTTATCTATTCTTTATTTGGTCGTTAAATGGAAGAGCAGAAAGGAAAGAAACCCCAATTCGAGGGCAGATTTTAAAATTAAAAGAGGTTCCGATAATCAAGATTCTTAAGCTGTTTTGTGCTGTTTACAATGGGGTTAAAAAACCGCTGCTGTTAGTGCTGTCGTTTGTTACTTTTGCAACGCAACAATCAACACTATGAGCAAACCTTCTTTACCTAAAGGAACCAGAGATTTCGGGCCGGCTGATATGGCCAAGAGAAATTATATTTTCGGAACTATAAAAACTGTTTTTGAGAAGTATGGCTTTATGCCACTGGAGACTCCTGCCATGGAATCACTCCAAACACTTACCGGTAAATATGGTGAGGAAGGAGACCAATTGATATTTAAACTACTGAATAACGGAGACTTCTTGGCTAAGTCTGATAAAGAAGCCATAGCTGCAGGAGATAGCAAAAAGGCAAGTTTTTCTTTAAGTAAAAAAGCACTTAGGTATGACTTGACGGTTCCTTTTGCCCGATTCGTGGTAATGAATAGAAGCGATATAGCTATGCCTTTTAAGCGTTATCAAATTCAACCTGTGTGGCGTGGAGACAGACCTGGAAAGGGCCGTTACCAAGAGTTTTATCAGTGTGACGCAGATGTCGTAGGTTCTGATAGCTTGCTGAATGAAGCTGATTTGGTGCGCATATTTGATGAGGTGTTGACTTCCTTGAAGTTAGAAGGTGTGGTTATCAAACTGAACAACAGGAAAATCCTTTCAGGATTAGCGCAGTGGATAGGTAAAGAAGATGACTTGACCAACCTTACTATTTCTATAGATAAACTGGATAAGGTAGGATTAGAGGGTGTAGAAAAAGAATTAACCAATAGAGCATTCACTGAGCTTGAAATAGACAAGGTGAAAAAGTTCCTTTCGGTTACTGGAAGTATCGAAGACAAACTAAACTGGATAAGTGAAAATTTAGATTCTTCTGAAGCTAAGAAAGGATTAGAAGAGATAAGAGAAATCATAGAAAAAGTAAATATTACTGGACTACAGGCTGCAGAACTAGAATTGGATTTAACCCTTGCGCGAGGATTGAACTATTACACAGGAGCTATCTTCGAGGTGATCGTAAAAGAAAGTGGAATGGGAAGTGTATGCGGTGGTGGTCGTTATGATGACTTAACTGGGATATTTGGATGGCAAGGAGTGAGTGGGGTAGGAATTTCTTTCGGTGCAGAGCGTATCATGGATATTATGAATGAGAGAGAATTATTCCCGTCAGATACTGCGGTAACTACTCAGCTCATGTTTGTCAACTTCGGTGCAGAGGAAGAAAAGTACTGTGTGAAGTTAGCAGCCGAACTGCGTAACCAAGGCATTAAGACAGAGGTTTACCCCGAATCTGCTAAAATGAAGAAGCAGATGTCTTATGCCAATGCTAAGAACATACCTTATGTTTTGCTCATAGGTTCTCAAGAGATGGAAAGCGGAGAGTTAACGCTTAAAAACTTGGATTCTGGAAAACAGACCAAAGTGAAGAAAGAGAGTTTATTCAGTCTTTTTAGTTAAGCTGTGCTAGAAGATAAATTAATCTTTGGCTTCTTTCATCAGTTACAAAGCACCTCTGTATAGCATGAGCACTAGTTAGTGCCATAAAACCTAAATTAGCCATATAAATGAATTCAGTCTTACGGTTTATAGGTTTCTTCTGTGCTTTATGCTTTTGTTCTAGGGCAGCCGGACAGTCTGTAGTGATTAATGAATTTATGTCTAAAAATGAAACTTCTGTTCAAGATGTAGATGGTGATTTTAGTGACTGGCTAGAGATATATAATTCTGGAAATTCTCAGGTTAATTTAGAAGGGTTTCATCTCTCAGATGACTCTGAAGAGATAACCAAGTGGGCATTTCCTTCTGCTATAATACCAGCAGGCGGACATCTATTGATTTATGCCTCTGAGAAGGATTTAACCGCAGGAATAGAACTTCATACTAATTTTAAGATAAGCCAATCTGGAGAGCCTTTAATTCTTTCGAATCCTGAGGGTGAGGTAGTCTCTAGTATTCCAGCTATATGGATGGCTCCGGATTTTTCTTATGCTCGAATTACAGATGGAAATGAGCAGCTTCTGGCTACAGAAAACAGTACTCCAGGAGAGGCCAATAGTCTTCCGAGTGCTATTATTTCTTCTCATCTCTCTGGATACTATGATTCTCCAATTACGCTAATTTTAGCTGCGAGTTCATCTAATGTTATAAGGTATACACTGGATGGTTCCATTCCAGATGCCGATAGTCCTGTGTTTTCAGAATTAGAATTAGGAGTAAATCAGTCCTCCAATGAAGGAATTAGTTTCATTCCTACGACTCCATTAGAGGGGCCATACCAATTAGAAGTATTTAAATGGAAAACGCCCGAAGAAGTAAATCGATGTCATGTCGTAAGGTATGCATCGTTCTCGGGAAATCAGTTGGTAGGAAATGTAACCTCGAGCACTTTTTTTATAGGTCCGCAGCTGTCTGAAAGGTATTCTTTTCCTGTGGTATCCTTAGTTACGGATAGTTTGAACTTGTTTGATTATGAAAGTGGAATTTATATTCCAGGAATGAGACATGACCAGGACGGTTGGGCCTGGTGGCCTTATGGAAACTATCACAATAGAGGTCAAGAATGGGAGAGAGAAATGCACATTTCATACTTCAATGAAGAAGGAGAACTCACCTTAGCTACCGATGCTGGCATGAGAATGCGAGGTTTTGGGAGTACTTCTAATCCGCAGAAATCATTCAATGTTTACTTCAGAGATGATTATGGATTAGACCTAGCCAATCTTGACTTATTTCCTGATTCAGCCTCTGAAAAATTTAAGCGATTGACTTTTAGAAACTCGGGAAATGATTTTCTTCAGACTCACTTTAAAGATGCGTTATTGCAACGCATAGCGGCTCCTTTAGATTTAGACTTACAAGCCTTTAAACCATCTATTTTATTCATAAACGGAGAATACTGGGGAATTCATAATATCAGAGAGAAGTATGACGAACATCACTTTAATTACCAGTATGGAATAGCTCCTGAAGAGGTGAATGTGCTGGGCGTGTGTGGTGAAATAGAAGAGGGAGATAATGCCGAGTATTTAGATTTATTGAGCTATTTAGAGGGTCATGATTTGGATATAGAGGAAAATTATACATATGTTTCTGATAGAGTAGATATTTCTAATATGATAGATTTTCAGATTGCAGAAATCTATTTTGCTAATTATGACTGGCCTTGCAATAACTTTAAAATATGGAAATCATCTTCTCCTGAATCCAAGTGGAGGTTTTTGATTTTTGACTTGGATTTATCCTTTGGCTTTAGTGAAAACAGTGCTTCTTCTGTGCTCTCATTGGAGCATGCTGCAAGTGAATCGAGTGAGTGGCCAAGCTGCCCTTGTTCTAATAAAATTTTCAGGAAACTACTTGAAAATGAAAATTTCAGAATGAGATTTGTAGAGCGGTTTGCTTACTGTCAAGAAAATATACTCGACACGCCTATACTCGATGAGGTTTTAAATGAGTTCGTGGCGCTTTACCTGCCCGAAATGGGAGAACACATCGCTCGGTGGAAATACCCTGCTAGCGTAGATGAATGGTATAATCAGATAGATATTATGAGAAGGTTCTCCGCAGAGCGTCCATGCTATATGGAAGAGAATGTAAGGGATTACTTCAATCTTCAATCCTATGGTTTTGACTGCTCGGCAGGCATAATAGCCGATTCTCAGAAGGGAATAGTTATTTACCCTAATCCTTCTCATGGGAGTATTTCTCTATTCAATAATTCATCTTCTAACTTTGAGCATGCGGAACTTTCTGTTCACAGTTCTACGGATAATTTAGTCATGAAGCTTAAGGAAGTAAATATCCCGAAAGGAACTTCTATTGACTTGAATTTAGAGCGTCTTTCTGCGGGGATTTACCTCGTGAGTATTCTTACTGATGGTGCAGTGAAGAGTACTAAGTTGGTTATCGAATAATGCTATTAAAGTTTTGGAGCAGAATTTAATTAATCTAGACGAATGCGTATGCCTTAGTAATGTTCTGTTTTTAAAAGGAGATACTCTCTCTTAACGGAATAAAAAAAGCCAACCTCCAAGTTAATACTTGAAGATTGGTCTTTAAATAAATTAGTAACCGCTATTTACTTTTTCTTACTAATATCCCATCTAAATCCAGCATAGATGTTTCTTCCAAACACTGGAGCCCATATTACGCTGGCATCAAAGAGTTCGTTAGAAGTATCATCACTACTGATGATAGGATTATTTTGTCTAAAGTTTAATAAATTTTCTACTCCTAAATAGAAGGAGAAATTATTAGAAAAATCGCGAGTCACTTGAGAGTTCAAAATGAAGAAATCTTCGGTGTCTCTATTCTCATCAAGTTCAGCTAATCCAGAAAGAGGAAGCCTCTGACTGCTCGTCCAAAGTGTAGTTAAATCGATTAACCATCTCTGTCCATTACTGCCTTTTCTAGTTTTATAAGCAGTATTATTAAAGATTCTATTCTCAGGAATAAGAGGAGGATTGATTAAACCTTGGTTATAATCAGCCTTTACATCTAGGTATCTGTAGGCAAATTTAGATTCCAATCGTTTTAAAGGTTCGAATTTAAATTCAAATTGTAGACTGTTAGAATAGGACTCTCCTTCTAAATTATAGAAAGCAACCTCACCAGGAGTTTCCCTATCTACTATTACTTGGTTAGTGAACTGAGTGTGATAGAAATCCATAGCAAACATGGCAGGTCTATATCCAATCTTAAATTTGTTCGTATAACTAGCTCCTAAGTTAACAGCAGTTTCTATGTCCAATCCATAGGGATTAGATCTTTTCTCGCCAAGAAAAGAAAAATCTCTATTGCTGGCTAGAAGTCCTACATTATCCATAATAATAACTGGAGAACGGTGACCGATTCCTGCGGCTACTTTAAAAGCTTGAGTCTTGGTAAATGAATATCTGGCGTGAACTCTAGGGCTAAAAAGCGCACCATATAAATTATGGTAATCTCCTCTAACTCCCGACACCAAGACGAATTTATCTGAGGGTTTCCAAGTGTTTTCAAAGAAAACTCCAGGTACCGTCTCTGTTCTATCAAAACTAAGTGTATCTAAGTCTTCATAGTACTTGTCATACTGCCCGCTTACCCCAGCTGTAAAATCCCAGTTGTCTGTTTGCTGGCAAGCGTACATCAGGTTCACTCTCGCGTACTGATGTCTCCCCTCATAATTTCTATCTCCTAAAGCAGTATTCTGCACGTTATATCCAGCAGTTACTTGACTCCCGAAACTCTGCCAAGTCTTCTCTGGCCATACATATCCTGTCTTAGCAGAAAATGTAATATGCTCGCCATTTAAGTCCACCTCCCAGGGGTTAGGAGTAGTTTCAGTTTTAATCTGACCAGCATTGGAAACTGCATTCACATAATTTAAGCTGTAATCTCCATTCCATCCTTTTCCGCTTCTCCATAACCAGTTATTTCTAACTACTAAGTCTAAGGTCTGAGGCATATCATAGAAGCCATCATTATTTACATCATTCTCTCTATCGTTTCTTTCAGAGTGAATGAGTAAAATAGAGCTCCATTTTGTATTAACCTTAAATGGTGCGTAAGCGTTTAATTCAACTCTTCCGCCAGCATTTCCATACATGTTTAAGTGTATTCCTTCTGCTGTTTCTGGATTAAATGTAGCCACGTTAATCTGTCCCGTCAAACTTTCGAAACCATTGGTCACCGAGCCTGCTCCCTTTGAAATGTAGATGTTATTAATCCATGTACCCGGAATTCTACCTAATCCATAAGCGGTAGATAACCCTCTCACGGCAGGAATATTATCCTGTGTGATTTGGACATATTTTCCAGATAGACCGAGCATTTGAATCTGCCTAGTTCCTGTAACCGCATCCGTAAAACTAGCATCTATAGAAGCATTGGTCTCGAATGCCTCACTTAGATTACAGCAGGCCGCTTTGTAAAGCTCAGCAGTAGTAATTACCTCTGAGTCTCTAGCATCTATAAGTGAGACTTGCGTTCCTAAGAGCTCCTCCTCAATTGTCGCCTCGTCTATATTTACTCCATCGGCAGGAATTAAGTCGATGTGCATAAACTCGCCAGTAGCAGCTATGATGAAATCATCATAGCCTATAAACGAGATTAAAAGAGAGTCTTGGCCAGTAATCTTTGCGATAGTGAATTTACCATCTCTGTCTGTAGGTACACTTGGCATTCTGGAACCTATAACGGATACATACGCACCCACGAGTGCATCATGTTTTTCGTCATGGACTTCTCCAGTATGTGTTTGTGCGTTTACAGCTGAAACTAATGTCATGAAAGCCATTAGTCCGAAAAGCTTAATGCTCGTGGTCATGGTCATCATTTTCATCGTGGTTATGTTCTTTTTTCTCTGAATCATGCTCTCCTTCACCGTGAACATGTGCTCTGTACTTACAGCAGCCATGAATTTTATCATACTGCTCATCAGAAGCCTTAGATTTATTGGTGTCATGGCCCACAGTGTTAAGTGATTTGTGGAGTTGTTCTTCAGTTATTTTAGAAGGAACATAAGTGATCTCTAAATTATGAGTAGCCAGTGTGTATTCGAAGAATTTCACTCCTTTTACATCTACAGTGCGCTCTATTCTTTCTTTGCACATATCGCAGGTTCCGCCTACGGTTAGATTTACTGTAACTGGTTTGTTTGATTGGGCATAGGTTAATGTACCAAGTAGCATTAATCCCATAAATATGAGTTGTTTCATTGTGTTTTTTTATTGATAAATATGAGTGTTGTTTTTTTAGCGTTGCAACGCTAGATAACCGTTATACACAAATCCTAATAAGCAGGTTCTGCATAATAATACTCAATAAATCAACCGTAAAAAATGAAACTAGAGTGAAGTAAATATAAGGGAGGGGACTCTGGTGAACCCCTTGCTGGAGCATCTAGAGCCAACGTTTGGGAATCCATAACGGTATTGAAATGAAGACCCTCATTCGAAAGAGAGATGGCTGTATCGGGAGTATTCACAGATTTAAAAGTGAAATCTGTGTCTAGAGTGATCGTTACACTTTCATTAGAACAGCAGTCATCTTCGCATACCGCTTGACAGTTATCGTGTTTGTGATCAGCTCCTTCGTGGATGTGGCAGCACATGCTACTTTCCGAAATAAATGAAAAACAAGTGAGTTCACCTTTACAGAAATGTAATGAGATGCTTATCCCTACAGTTATCACAAAGTAGTAAAAAGCTGATATGAATGCTGCTGTTCGCACACTCAAATATACGAAAAAAACACAATTAAGATTTCATAAAGCCTTTACCTTTGTGGTCAAGCTAAGAATAATGATGATTACAGAAATATTAGAGAGAGTGTTCTTACCTACTAGTCATGGGGAGTTTGAAATGGTAGCTTTTGAGAGTGGAGTAAAGGATTTCCCTCATCTAGCACTTGTTACCAAAAACTTAGATACGTCCAAGCCAATTTTGACTAGAGTTCATAGTGAATGTCTCACAGGAGATTTATTCGGTTCTTCTAGGTGTGATTGTGGAGAACAGTTAGAAGAGTCTTTATCCAAAATAAGTGCAGAAGGTGGAGCGTTATTATACTTAAGACAGGAAGGAAGGGGAATAGGCTTGATTAATAAAATGAGAGCATATAAACTCCAAGATACGGGGTTGGATACTATAGAAGCAAATCATGCTCTCGGCTTTGGTACAGATGAAAGGAGTTTTAAGGTGGCTATAGACATGTATAAGCTTCTCGAAATAGACAAAATTAGACTGTTAACCAATAATCCAGATAAAGTAAATGTATTCAGCGATACTGGAATAGAGTTAATAGAAAGAGTTCCTCTGATTATCGAGGCGCGTGAGGATAACGCAGGATATCTAAAAGTAAAGAAAGAACAAATGGGTCACCTTTTCGGAGTGATTAAAGTGGCGTAATACGCTAGTAGATTATCCTCTAAATTTGCTTTTATATGGATTTACATATTCCCGGACATATCATTCTGAGCTCATTGGCAGGTAGCCATGCATATGGGTTAAATACAGCTAGCTCAGATGAAGACTTTAGAGGTGTTTTCGTAGCAGATAAACACCTTTTTTATGCCAATATTTTCCCAGCAGAGGTAAGTGATGCTTCGAATGATCAGTCCTACTTCGAGTTAGGGAAATTCGCTCACTTACTTTCCCATAATAATCCTACAGTACTGGAGTTTCTAGCTTTCCCAGAAAGATGTATTAGAGAAAAACATTCGTCATTTTCTCTGTTTAAAGAAGAAGAATTTCTCACCAAACAGTGCCAAAACTCCTATGTGGGTTATGCCTTAGGACAAATCAGAAAAGCTTATAACCTAAAAAAGAGAATCTCTTATCCAGATGATGAGCAGAAGAAATCATTTTTGAACTTTTGTGCTGTAATGAAAGACGGAGCGCTAACTCCTTTTTCTGATTCTGGAATCACAGAGGCGGGAATTTCTGTTTCTGAGCTACACAACCAAAAAGATATCTACGCTCTATGGAGAGCAGATGCTTCTGACTTTCTGGAATTAAACAGCGACCATTATTTTCTAAACAAGAAGGAAGGAGAAGAATTGCTGGGTTATTTGGTTTTTGATAAGCAGGCTTATGCCAAGTATAACAGAGAGTATAAGTCGTTTTTTAAATGGAAAGAAGACCGAGTGAAGTTTGGTTATAGCAGAGGCGAAGGAGAGTATGACGGAAAATTTCTTATGCATACTTTCAGGCTTTTATTAACTGCTAAAGATATAGCCACCAAAGGAGAGATTATCCTTGAGCGCCCAGAGAAGGAGTATTTGATGGATATAAGAAACCACAAGTTTGAGTTCGGAGGATTGATAAAAGAAGCAGAGGATTTAGTAGAAGAAGTGCGTCACTTATTCGGTAAATCTGACCTTCCAGAGGAGGTGGACAACCAAAAAGTAGCTGCCATAGTAAACGAAATTAGGGAGGAGTTTTATTCAAAAAAATAAATCCTGTGCTAACCTAAATGTATTGGCGTGGGCTTCGACTATTACTTTAATATCTTCAGAATAACCACCGCCCATACTGCACACCACAGGAGCTTCCAGTTCCAGAGCTTTTTTTAAAACTATTTCATCTCGTTTTTTACATCCCACTACAGAAACTCCTAATCTGCCCAGTTTATCAGTCTCTAGAATATCTACCCCACACTGATAAAAGATGAAATCAGGCTGAAACTCTTGAGTTACACGTTCTAAGTGAGTTACTAATAAATCTAAGTAAGCTTCATCACTAACCCCATCATCTAAAGGGATGTCCAAATCGCTGGATTCTTTTCTAAGTGGATAGTTATTAGCTCCGTGCATAGAAAAAGTGAATACAGCATCGTTTGATTTGAAAATCTCTGCAGTTCCGTTTCCTTGGTGCACATCTAAATCTACGATGAGAATTTTGTTGGCTGCTTTTCTATCTAGTAAATCTACTGCTGCTAAAGCTTGGTCATTCAGCAGGCAAAAGCCTTCTCCTCTATCCGTAAAAGCATGGTGGGTTCCACCAGCTATATTCATGCTTATTCCATTTTCTATGGCATGATAGGCGCATTCTACCGTTCCACCCATAATGGTTATTTCTCTTTCTATGAGTTCCTTTGAATGAGGGAAGCCAGTGGTTCTAATTTCCTGTCTGCTGAGGTTTAAGGTTTTTAGATTATTCCAATAATGGGCATCATGTACTTTTAAAATCAGTTCTTCAGAGACAGGAGAAGGAGAGAAAAAATTAGAATTATCCAGAGTGCCTTCATAAGTGAGCTGCTCTGGAAGGAGCTCATACTTGAGCATAGGGAAACGATGATTGTCTGGAAGTGGATGTCTATAGACATCATTCCATGCCACTTTTAATTTCTTCATAAAAAGGCTAAAGTAAAAGAGCTCGTCTTAACGAAGTTCAAGGATTTATGTCATTCAATTCTACCGTAAATAATTTAGGAGACCGCATGCATTAACTCCATACAAATTACTGCAGCTATAGTTCCCACAGCATAACCCATCACTGCCAGTAGAACGCCCACTGGAGCTAGTGCTGGACTAAATGCAGAAGCTACTACAGGAGCACTTGCTGCTCCGCCTATATTGGCCTGACTTCCTACTGCTACGAAGAAGAAAGGAGCTCTTATGATTTTAGCGGTTATCAGTAGAATGGTAATGTGAACGAGCATCCAGATAGTACCTACTAAGAGCATGGTAAGTATCTGAGAGTTTTCTAAAAAGTCATTGATGTTAATCTTCATACCTATGGTAGCTACTAGGATGTAAATAAATAAACTACCTACTTTAGAAGCTCCTGCTCCCTCATAGCTTCTCAGCTTGGTAAATGAAAGTGCTACACCTATAGTGGTGGAGATAACGATTAACCAAAAGAATCCACTTCCGAATGAACTGATGTACTGCGCTACTCCAGAACCGCCATCTTTCATATCCGAAATTCCTCCGCCTATCCAAGGAGATAAGAAATTAGCTCCCCAGTGTGCTATTCCTACTGCCAAGAAAGCTACTCCACAGATAATCATAAGGTCTTTTAAAGATGGAGCTCTAGAAATACTGTCTTGGTAGTTTTCTACTTTTGTTTGCAACGCCTCCACAGCAGTGTTATCTGCTTTTAAGAACTTGTTTATCTTCTTATCCATTCCCGCTCCGAAAAGCAGAAAAGCCATCCATACGTTGGCCAATGCTACGTCTACCAATATCATATTAGAGAATAATCCTTCAGGACAATCTGCGATCTCTTTTAAGGCTGTTTGGTTAGCACCTCCACCTATCCAGCTTCCTGCTACAGTAGAAAGTCCTCTCCATAAGGCATTGGCAGAATCACCTCCTAAAGCATCTGGTGTAAATGAGCCTACTATCCATAAAGCTAAAGGCCCACCGATGACTACTCCTAAAGTGGCAGCAAAAAACATGATTAACGCTTTAGGCCCTAAGTTTAATATTCCTTTTAAGTCTATGCTTAGGCATAACAGAACCAGAGATGCGGGGAGTAAAAACCGAGAGGATACATAATACAGTTGAGAATCCTGCCCGTTAATTATTCCTGCTGAGTTTAAAATAGCAGGTAAGAAATAACAGAGAAGCAGTGCTGGAACAAACTTGTAAAACTTAGAGAAGCTAGGAAGTGAATTAGTGTAAAACACCAACGCCAATAAACCTAGCAGTAATGCTAGTACAATAGCCTCATGCTTGAACCAGGGAGTTTTGTTAAATACCTTCAGCCCGAATGATTTAGCTTTTACGATGTTATTTCCATCCGTGGCCTTTCCCCATGAAACTCCATAATCTCCTGCTTTTAGGTTTTTAAATGTCAGACCTTTATCTGTGGTAAATCCGTAAAGTTTAGAATCGAATTTCACGAAAAAACTATCTGTAGGCTGAGAAAGCTCGTTAGGCCAGTCTAGAATGATGCCTTCAGACTTATCTAAGTACAGACTGAACTTTCCCTTTGCAGTATGCAGGTTGGTTAGTGCATCATTTGCATAGTCGGTAGGGGTTGATTCAGTGATGGTTGTAGCTGAGGAGATAAGCGTTGCAACGCAGAAAAACGAAAGGATTATTACTCTTAACATGAAGTTCTATTTAAGGTCAGCAAAGTATCTAATAAAATCCAGTGTGACAAACTGATTATTTAAGCGAGCCAATTCGTCTTTTGGTTTTATCGAGGTTCTTTATTTAATGTTGAAAAAGTCAACGGCAGCTCGGATTGCGATGAGTATTTTGACCGAGATGAAGAAAAATATTAGGATGTAAAAATTTATAAAACTGAATTGGCTTGAGTATAGTTTTACATTTGCTATAAATTAATGAAAACATCATGAAAGTATTAAGGATAATTCTAGTGCTTCTAGGTCTGCTGGCTTTGCTTATAGTAGGAATAGGATTTTTTGGGCCTTCAGAGATGAACGTGTCTCATAAAAAAGTAATGAAAGCACCGTTACCAGCTGTGTGGGAACAAGTAATAGAATTTAAAAACTGGCCTAATTGGAGTCCTTGGGCTGCATCAGACCCAGATATGAAGATAACTTATAGTGAAGCTGGCTCTAGAGGAGTAGGCGGAGGTTATTCGTGGGAAGGACCTAAAACCGGAATAGGTGAGATGGAGATTCGTGAGATTAAAGAAGGAGAGAAAATAGGAATGGATATAGGATTCGATATGGGAGGTGGAATGGATTACAGCACCTGTGATATGCAGTTTAAAGAAGTGGAAGGAGGGACTGAGGTGACATGGAGTTTTGAAAGTTCAGGAAACACTGGTTTTGGTGAGCGGTTAAGCAATGTTATTATGCCTTCTATCCTTAAAGGAATGTATGAAGAAGGGTTAAACGGAATGGAAAAGGCGGCCATAGCTAATCCATTTATTCCTAAAGAAGTAGAGGTAGCAGACATAGCGATGGAAGAGGTCGAGATGCCAGAGCTATTTTACATAGGGAAGAGATATGTAGATAAGAGTATTGAAGAGATTACTGCGAAAATGTATGCCTCTTCTTACCAAGAGATTTATAAAGAAGTATCGGGTAATGGAGAAGTAGCTAAACTAGTTCAACCTCCTATTTCGGTAACTGAAGCTTATGATAAAGAAACAAAAGTTTCTACATTCACTATAGCTATGATGTCTACAGAAAAATTATATGGGGGACTTAGCTTAGCCACCGGTTATATCAAACCTCATAAAGCGATGATTTATCTCCATAAAGGTTCTTACGAAACGCTACCTGAGAGCTATGAGAAACTAATGCCTGCCATTTATGCCAAGGGCTTAACTCCGCTCATGCCGAGCTATGAAATTTATTTAATAGGTCCTATTTCTGAGCCAGACGATTCTAAATGGGTAACACAAATAGTGATTCCCCTGGAGTGGATGGAAGCTAGCTAAGGGTTAAATAAAGCTGATTTCTCTTTACCTCTGGGAAAGTTGAGACTATTCTATATTTTTTTATGTTCTATGCTAGGATGAGTATAAAGGAGTTTCAAGATACTTTTCCTTGATGAAAAGTATCCAAAAATCAAGACTTGTGATTTTATTATTAGTTCACTATACAAAAGATTACGCTGCGGATAAAAAACTCGCAAACGCTGTTATCGATTTTTTCTCTGAAAAAACAGACAGCTGAGCTCAAACAGTTCATCCGTTTAACGCTACATATTTTTGAGTGAACACATAATAAACTCAAATGTCGTCCTTTTGTTTTCGGACTGGAAAAACCTGAGAGAATCAGTAAAAAAACAGATAAGCTTAAAAGCCAAGATTCGTCTTGGCTTTTTTTATGTCAAAGAATCCAGTGCGTCTTTAAGAATAGAGACGCCATGCGCTAAATCCTCTTGAGTAATGTTTAGCGGTGGAGCTATGCGGAATGCGTTTTTACAAGAAAGAAACCAGAAGGTAATTACGCCATGAGCCAAGCAGTAATCAAAGGCCTGCTGAACCAGTTCAGCAGATTCTAGCTCTATAGCTATAAAAAGACCTTTCTGTCTTATCTCTTTTACCGCTGTGTGGTCCTTTAGAGAGGAGGAAATGAATTGACCTTTGGCTTCTACAGCGGCTATAATCCCGTCTTTTAGGAGCTCTTTTAATCCCGCATTGGCCGCAGCACAAATAACAGGATTACCGCCAAATGTAGTAATGTGGCCTAGCATAGGGTCATGCGTAAACTTCTCCATAAGGCTCCTGCCAGAAATCATAGCGCCTATAGGCAATCCAGCTCCTAATGCTTTTCCCAAACATAGAATATCGGGTACGATTCCATAATGCTCGAATGCGCTGAACTTTCCTGTTCTGCCCATTCCTGCTTGGATTTCATCTAGAATGAGGAGTGTGCCTGTTACAGAACACCGTTCTCTAAGCGCTTTTAGAAACGCCTCTTCAGGAATTCGTATACCTGCATCTCCTTGGATGGTTTCTAGGAATACGCCAGCAGTTTTTTTGGTAATGAGCGCTAAGTCTGCCAGCTTATTTAGTTCTATAAACTTCACATCTGGCATTAATGGGCGCACGGCATATTTCTTTTCCTCGTTATAAGAAATAGCCAATGAGCCTGTACTTCCCCCGTGATAAGCGCCTTTAAACGCTATGAGCTCAGAGCGGCCAGTACTTCTTCTAGCCAATTTTATAGCGGCCTCATTGGCCTCAGTGCCAGAATTCACGAAGTAACAAGTGTCCAGTGATTTAGGAAGCACCCCCGTTAAGGTAGCCGCCAATTCAGAAACAGCATCCTGCCCGAACTCTCCATAAACCATCACGTGAGCATATTTTTCTAACTGGCTGTACACAGCATCTTTCACAGCTTGGTTTCCATGCCCGAGGTTAGAAACACAGAGCCCCGAAATCATGTCTAGGTATTTCTTTCCATCTTTAGTATGGATATAAGAACCAGCAGCATGGCTCACTTCTAACCCTACAGGAAAAGGAGTGGTCTGAGCAAGGTGATTGTCTAAAAGAAGTGTATTCATAGCGTAGCAAAGTTATTTTAAAGTTCACACTTAAATATCGCTATGCTAAATTGTTTTTTAGTTCAGAGTAATTCTCTGTTGATGGATGATTTCATCTTCATGGATTAGACTTCTAACCTCCAAATCCTAAGCGATTATCTTCTTTTTTAATTCTCCAGACTTTTAGCTTGAGCGCAAGCGCACCCTTTAGGCGCTGCACTGAGCGACAGCCGAAGTGGCTGGGGCAGCGGGAGGGTAATACATTGAAAATTGATAAGTCTAGATTTTAGAAGGGTGCAAGAAATCGCAACACTTAAGATGAATCTTAGGTAGAAACTTCAACTTCCAGCCCTCGGTCACAGAGCGCAGCCGAAGTGCCAACTCCAAACCCCGAACCCCAAACTATCAACTCCAAACTTCAACCCCTACTAGCATACTTTCTCCCATAATAAATATTAGCTATAGTACCCAAAACTCCAGGGAGTACCCATGGAATTATCATGAGGTTTCCTGCGAAAATTTCTCCAAAGAAGTTTCTGCCTCCAAAGGCGAAGAAAGCGGTGTATCCTGCTATGGCTGTGGTCACCATTCCTATGGCATGTTCTTGAATGTGGTTTCTGCCGTTGTTTTTTCCTTTTGAATACCTAATGATATCTGGAAGAGCAGTAAGTCCCAATCCTCCAAATATGTACATAAGAATATGTCTTCCGTCTAGAACGAATGTGTTATACAGAATCATGAAAATAGCCATTCCTAGAATGACGATGTTTAAGGCAAGTTGGATTTTTTTTAACCGTATGCTTGGGCCGTTTCTATGTTTTAAAATGGCTATTCCGTACCATAATGGACCAGCGGTTATAAAAGAGAGGAATCCTAAAAAGAGGGCACTGTTGTACTTTCCTATGACTACGTTTTTAACACACAATATCATGGCCGAAAGGGTGACTATCCACATGGCATATACATAGAGTTTTCCAGATAGTTTATGAATGCGGCCTCCTTTTTTGGTAAGCATAGGAAGCCAAAATATAAAGATGCTGGTGAACCCTGCTATCACATGAATGGCTAATAAAATATGGGTGAATAATTCCATAATGAGTTGTTTTGAGCCAAATCTAAGCAGGGCGTTGCAACGCTTAAGCAGAATGTGATTTACAGCAAGCCTATGTGACCAATGGCACGGCTAAGGGATGAACTTCAAGTGATAGGGACGAATAGCAAAGGTGTTTTATGCTTGGTTTTTTCTGAGAACTGAGTACGTTTTGGAGAAAAACAAGGAAAGACTAAACCCGAATAATATATGAGGCAGCACCATCAACGCGAAAACTCTTAGGCTAGTCTCCAGCGTTATCATGCTATACCCGCTTCCTATATATCTTAATATTTCAAATAGAAAGAAAATAGTAATGCCTATTAATGCGCCATACACTGTGGCTGCTATTCCTAGTTTAGGTTCTAAGGAGAGGTCGGTTTCGAATCTTTTTTGGTAAAACATTCTATGACCTGTAAGAATGATTAAAAACATAAAGAGGTATAAAACGATATGAAAAAAGGTTCGGTGGTCTATAAAAAAACCTTGTGAAATAATGGTGATAAACCACCCGCCTGCGATGATAGCTATTCCTTCTGTTAGCCCTAAAAACAGGGGTTTGGATTTGATTAGTTTTCGAGAGTCAGCCTTCCTGAAAGCTATTAGAGCCCACAGAATGATGGAATAGAGCAGGGCAGGCATGAAGGCATTTCCAAAACTATTGAAGGATTGGCTTATTAAAAACAGGGCTATTAATGAACCTATGCAAGCTGCCACGATGGCGAAAATTCTTAGAAATCTATGGACTTTAAATATGCCTATGACCCCAGATATTAAACCGAGTAGTAAAATCAGTAAGCCTAATCCTCCGATTACTATGGCTTCTTCACTTATGTAAGTTACAGCGTTATTAGCATTGGATTTAATGGCTACTGCAGAGAAAACCAATAGGAAGAGTGTTTTTTTAAGCGCTTTCATTGAGTGTGATTAATGCTGATTTTAGTTCAGAAATGTAGGACCTAGAAACAGGAATAATTGGACACTCATCATGCGTCATTTCGAGCTTTAACCCTTGGGCGTTTCCTGTTACTTTTTTTACTGCGGTACTATTTACCAAGTAGGAACGGTGGCACTTAACGATAGTCTGTTCTGTGCTATCATTTAAATAGGAGGTGAGCGTTTTACGTTCAGTGGTTTTTACAAACGCTCCATTCTCTATGGCATAAATCTGAATGTAGTTCTGCATGGCTTCCACTGCCAGTAATATGTTTTCTGCTGCTGGTATTCCTTCTTTTTCTATAACAGATCCTGCATCTAGGTTATGCTTTCTTTCTAGTTTAAGCTGGGTTTTAAAACCAAAAAAGACAAGTGGAATGATAGCTACTAAAAAGGTGTTTAATAACATGATTCCTAGTCCATGAAAGCTGAACTTCATACCGAAAATGTATAACAGGTAGAGAAAATTCCCTGTGCCTATTAGCCCGATTAAAAAGAAGGTGTCTACTATCCAGTGTTTAATCCTCCATGATTCTATGTCCTTTTGAATCTTTAGTAGTAATCGGGTAATAGCAGTATATAGATAACCTACTACAAACGTAATCACTCCGAAGCCTAAGGTCATAAACAGCACGGAGCCTTCATATTCTCCCATCCCGAAGGGTCTGAAAAGAAACAATAAGAGAAAAACGATACTAGCGGCAGTGAGCATTCCTCTTACTTCAGTAGCATAGGATTCAGGTCCGGGGTAAGGTTTGTTTAGCCATTTTTTTATGTTGGTTATGGCAGACATTTACCATTGGTCGCTTTCTGTTCCTTTCATCCACAGGCCTTTTACCTTCATGGCTTGTTCTAGTATGTCTCTTACACATCCTTTCCCACCATCTTTATCAGATATGTAATGACTTACAGATTTCACTTCAGCGCAGGCATCATGCGGAGCTACAGATAATCCGGCTATTTTCATCACATCATAATCAGGAACATCATCTCCCATGTAGCAGACCTCTGAAGCATCTAGGTTGTGCTTTTTCAGGTATTCCTGAAACACTACCATTTTATCATGGCAGCTGAGGTATACTTCGGGAATCCCTAGTCCTTCTAATCTAGATTTGACTAGTTCGCTATTTCCCCCCGTGATAATAGCTAGCCTAAGGCCTTTTTTTACAGCCAACTGCACTGCGAAACCATCTTTTACATTCATCACCCGGGCCATTTCGCCAGGAACCAAGTAGAGGCTTCCATCTGTGAAAACTCCGTCTACATCGAATACGAATGTGGTAATGTCTTTTAGTTTTTCCTTGTAACTACTGGCCATGGTGGTATGCTATTATATGTTTAGAAAGGGCTAAATATAGCGCTTTGATTTCTGGTTTGTCTTCTAGTATTTTCATGTGAGAATCTATGGTGCCATAGTCTTCTCTCACAGCAGGGCCAGTCTGTTTTTCTTTCGCTTTTCCTGAGGTGATATTTCTAAATGTCTTTTGTATAAGTGGGTTTAATAAGTCCAAGCTTAGGTTGTGGTCTTCTAAAACCTCCTGAGTAAGTGCTCCCAAGTGATTGGTAAAATTACACGCGAGCACTGCAGCTGCATGAATTATAGCGCGCTCAGCAGAGGTAATGGTTTTCACGTTTTCGCTCAGAAGTTCACCCAATAGATGGAGCTTTTGCAAGAGGTCTTCGTTAGCAGCTTCTATACAGATAGGAACCTCAGACCAGTTGGTTCCAGAACCTTTAGAGAATGTCTGTAACGGATAGAGAACGCCACTCTCGGTGTTTTGGTAACGTTCTTGCAAAGCTGTATTCCCCGAAGTATGCACTACAGGAGCGGAAGACTTTAGCTCAGAAAACACTGTTGAAATAGCATCGTCAGAAACGGCTACTATAAAAAGGTCGGTCTCCTTGAGTTGGGAATAGCTGTTTATTCCTGTGGAGTTTACTTTCTCGGCTAGTAGATTGGCTTGACTCAAATTTCTGCTGAAAACTTGCGTGATGATCAGTCCTTTTTTAAAGAACTCTTCAGCCATAGCAGAAGCTACGTTTCCGCTTCCTATAAATGTTATGTGCTTAATTTCAGAGTTCACTTTGTCTTTAGCCACAGGGTTGAAAAGGTGAATATACGGCTCTTTAAAAGTTAGGTGGTTTTACGCCCTATTCTATTGGTTCTAATCCGTTCTATAATAGCTATAATAGTTCCGAGAATCATGATTAAGCATCCTATCCATAAGATGTTTATCTGTGGAAATTTCACTGCTCTCATTACTATAAAGTCTCTGTAGTTCTCAGATTTCTCAGCATGTTCTAAGGTGATTTCTGCTGTGCCATCCTTGGGCTGAATAAGTTTAATAGTCGCTTTAAAGCCCTCTTTTACCAGGGTAATTTCTTCTCCTACAGCTTGATTTCCTCTTACTAGAAATCTAGAGGTGAGCAGCGTATCCTTTTCTTCAGAGGTGAAATGCATGTATGTTTTAAGTACAATGTCTGAAGATAGAAATCCGAAAATGGCCTTTTCTTCTCCCATCGGTCTCAGGCTATCTACTATGAGCAACCCTTCTGTAAGCTTTAAGGTATCTCCCAGAAGCATTTTGGTTTCTTTCATTGGAAGAAATCCTAAACTGTCTGTTTTCAGTTTGTCTATCTGTGCAAACTTCAGGAAAGTAAACAAATCTTCATTCCCGTAATGCTTCGTGTCTGGCTCTGGTGCATTTCCGAATGTCTCATTGATTTGAATTCTAGGAGAGAGCGTAAATTCTTTTTCTCCTGGGTTAAATCCCCTCCATTTTTTAGCACGGTCGAGTTGTGTTTCTGTAGGCGCTGGCAGTGGATACCAGTGCGTTTCCATATCTTCTATAAAAGTAGGAGAGCTGGTGTGGTCTTGCTTTGCAATGAAGAAAACAGGTAAATTCTGAATCAATCGATAGGCTATATCATCTTTTTGGAATGAATTGGCCACTTGCGAATAATAGTCTATGTGGTAGTAAGCATTTCTGCCATCAGAATCATACCCCGTATAGGTAGTCATATAATTACCCATGGTAAGGGTATCACCCTTATACATAAGTTGGTCTTCTTTACTATTTATTCCTCCGCCTAAACCTGTGATGTCTGTGCTTTTAGTGGTAGATATAATATCTTGTTGACTTTGACTAACCAGTGCACCGAAAATTAATAGACCAAATCCTACGTGGGCTATAGGGCTTCCACCTTTTCTGATGTTTCCTTTGAGCACTCTAATAAGGTAATCCGCATTAGCCACTACAGCGAATATGGATGTGAAGAGTAACACATAATTAGAAGGGTAGGTACTGTCTTCAAATCCCCAAACAAAGAGGAAGAACGCTGTAATAGCTGCCGAAATAATAAGCGATAGACTAACGGCCTTGAACCATTTGCCGCCATCATTCTTCCCGTATTTCATAAACTGTGTAGTTCCTATAAAGAGTGTAATTAACACAGTAAATGGAATCTGCCATCTGTTATAGATATTCACTACATCAGAACCTATAGAAAGTTTTCCTTCTGCTAAGCTAGCGGCCCATTCCCATCCTGTAAGGTTGGCTATGTTCGCATAGATACTTTGAAATGGACTAGCTACGTGATTGAATACAGGTATACTGGTCCAGATGGTGATTTGCAACGCTGAAATAAACAGTACTAAACCTCCTATAAACATCCAGAACTCTCGACTAACCAATGGTTCGTCTTCATCTGTTCGGTAATGCTTGGTGTATGCTTTTACCGTATAGACTGCCGATAAGAGAAGGAATAAAACTACAAAAGCTGCAGGAGCATATTCGAATCTCACCGCGTCTGTATCCAGTAAGTAAAGTCCTATCCCTAAGACGAAAATCAGGAATGAAGCCCAACTGTAAATTTTTCTTTCCAGTACATCTTTATGCAGCATGGCTACTGCCATTCCTACGAAGAAAAGCAAGTAAATCAGTAGCTGAGGAAGAATACCGCTCTCCACAAAACTGTGTACTGAGCTTTCTCCTAAAATCCCGCTTCGGGTAAGAAATGTAGAATAAAGGATAAAGATAAAACTCAGAATAATGAATAGAAAAGCAGAGAATAGACTCTTAGGTTTGTGCTTGTTGATGAGCATTATGTGAGCTCCCGCCACGAGAATAATCCATGGAACTAGAGATGCGTTTTCTACAGGATCCCAAGCCCAAAATCCTCCAAAAGTAAGTGACTCATACGCCCAAGCTCCTCCCATAAGGATACCTGTACCTAAAATCATGACAGAGAAAAATGTCCATGGAAGCGCTGGCTTAATCCAGCCTGAATAATCTCTTTTCCATAATCCTGCGATGGCAAAAGCGAATGGAACCACTGTACTAGCAAATCCTAAAAACAGGGTAGGAGGATGGATGGTCATCCAGTAATTCTGTAGCAGTGGATTTAGTCCTCTACCATCAGCGAAGAGTAAACTCAAATAACTTTCTGAAGAGGCCCAAGGCATGAGTATGGTTTCGGGTAATTCTCTGTTCAGAATAAACGGGTTACTTCCGAATTTATAATCCACAAAGTATACTCCCAGTAACATAGAAGAGATAAACACTTGTACCAATGCTAGTATAGTCATGGTGTGTTTTTCCCAGTTTTTTCCTTTAAGAATAAGAAGTCCACCTAGCACGATATGCCAAAAACTCCAGAGTAGGAAACTACCTTCCTGACCACTCCAGAATGCAGAAAACACATACTTCATAGGCATGGTCTTACTGCTATACTTGTACACGTAATTATACTCGTACTGGTGATTCATAAACAGATAAAACAGTGTGCCTATCACCATGAAAACAGAAAGTCCATGTATGATAAAACCTATTCTACCTAATTTTTTCCATGAGGCTGCTGATTCTTCTTTTGTAGAAAAGTAATAGCTTACCATAGAAAATATAGCTGCTGAAAAAGCGAGTGCTATAAAGAATTCTCCTATTTGACCTGGGAGCAGGTTTTCTCCGATATACTCCATTTAATTAGCAGATGCTTGTAGGTCTATCAAGTGTTTTTGGTCATTGTATTTGGATGGACATTTCATTTGCATATCATGCCCACGAAATTTCCCGTCTTCTACATAACCAAATAAATTTATGGATTCAGACTGTTCGAATCCTTGTTGTTTAGCTTCGTTGAGATATACTTTACTAATCCCACCTTCACTATCTACCATAGTAAATACAGTGAGTGCCGCATTTTCTTCAGGGTTATAAATGATAGGTTCTTCTCTGATGAGTTTCCCGTTTATTTTATAATCTACTCCAGGATTAGAAAAAGCGGTAGCGAATGTTTCGGCTTTCCCGCTACCTCCTAGTGCTGAAACCATAGCTGCTATAGCTACTCCAGCTAAGATGATTAGGGCTATTTCTGACTTTTTCATTTCTTGTTGTTTTCTAAGTCTTTGATTTTTTTATCTAACCTAAACAGGTAAGCAAACATGCCTATAGCTATACTTACAGCTACAGCTATCACTACTTTAATTTTACCTGATTCGAAGAAATACTCTTCCAATGCTCCGTCTTGAGCTTGGCAGTGCAATGTAAAAAGTAGAAGTAATATCAGTATCACTATTCTATTCATGACCGTGTGTTTTTCAGATTAGAAATTCTATAATGCAGGTTGTAAATCCATATTCCAGTGATTATCCATCCCGCACATGCTGGATAAAAAACCATTCGAAGATTACTGTCTAAATCATAAGAGCTAAAAGCGGGGTTTCCATCTTCTCCTGGATGAAGAGATGCCGCACCAGTTAGTCTTGGCAGAACCATGATAAGAGCCATAGTCATAAAGAAAGATAGGATGTTATAAACGGCTGCTATCTTGCCTTTATTCGGTTTGTCTTCAGCAGATTTTCTAAGGATGAAATAGGCTGCTAACAGTAAAAATGAAACTGCTGCACCATTTAGTTTGGCATCTGTAGTCCACCAGTCTCCCCATGCAAACCGAGCCCAGATACTTCCTGTGATAAGTCCTAATGAGCAGAATATCAATGCGACCTTAGCTGAAGAGGCTGCTTTTAGGTCGTATTCTATTTTATCAGAGTTTAAATAGCGGATAGAGTACCACAGAGATAATCCCATAAGCACAAACATGGTAAACCACATCGGCACATGAAAGTTTAAGTTTCTAATGGTGTCAAAAATTCTAAGTTGAAACGGGAATTCGAATGGGATTTCCTCTCCAGAAGAAAAGGCGACATTGGTATATTCTGCCGAAGCAGCAGGATTCCCTTTGGATTGGTCTATACGAAAAGCTGAGGGTAAGAACATGCTCCCGGTTCGATCATTCGATAGAAATAAATCCAATACTGTTCTGTCTAAATTAGCAGGGATATTCACGCTGAACTCAGCATGTACGTTATCCTTTATTTCCAATACAGTAATCGGAATAGCTCTTACAGAATCTACTCTTAAAAAACCTTTAAGTGAGGATGAGTAGTCCACGAAATGCGAATTGTACCCAGTAACAGAAAATGTGTTTTGACCTAAAACTAGCTCAGTTTTATCTGTTTGAATGATTCCAGGTTCCAATGGTCTTAAGAAACTAAAAGCGGTAGCGTATATCACTAAGATAGCTCCTGCTATTTTCCACCAATTTTTTGCCATTTAATCGTGTAGGTTTAAATCACATCGTAAAAAACGAGCTTCTCTAAAACGGGGTTAAATCCGTGAGGTTGAAGCGTCTGAAACATTAAACGAACGATCGAAAGGGTTTAGGTCTGGAGCGCTTGTTTTACTGCCGCCAAAGATAAGGAAACAAAACATAACTTAATGTGATAACGGCTACATTAAGCGTTAAAAGTCCTAACAGAAAATTCATGTTTCCAGATGCGCTGACACCGCTTAAAGCTTGCGCTGAATATTTCTGACTGATTAGTATCAAAGGGAATAACAGAGGCAACCCCAGAACGGTAATGATGCCGCCTTTAAAATCTAGTTGAGAAGCTATAGCTGAAATGATGGTTAGTATTCCGCTCAAGCCTAAAGAGGTGAGCACAAGACCTATGAAGAAGCTTAAGAAATTGATATCTTCCAACACATGAGTTCCTAGAAACAGAGCAAATATAGCTAGGCCGATAATAGAGAGAGTCAGCATTAAAATGCTGTTATATATAATCTTAGCGAGTATAAGTGCCTTCGGGTTCACCAAGAAATAGAGGTAGAAATGCTTTCCTCCGGTTTCATTTTTAAAACTACCTGAGATCGCATTGAATCCAGAGAATATGATGATGATCCAGAATAGGGCATTCCATACTTCTGCAGTGGGCATTTTCTTAAATGTGAGAAAACAAGTGTACACAGTAGCTAACAGAAAGAGAACCATTCCAGCCAATGACTCTAGACTTTTATATTCTAGAGAGATGTCTTTTTTTATAAGTGTTAGTATTTGCCTATGAAGTTTCACGCGGTGCAAATTTAATAGAACAGAAAAGATAAAGACCTTTATTTAAGGACAAAGAAAGTTCCAGAGATGATTTCTCCTTCTACTATGAAATGATAAGTGAAATTGGAGGAGGAGCTGTTAAAGGAATTAACATCCACTTTCACCGTTTTAGATAAAGGGGTAGAGAAAGAGTCAGTGAAAACTTCTTTTCCAGTAATGTCTCTTATCACAAGCTTGAATTCACCTGTGAATGGAACATTCCACGTAACCCATTTAGCGGAAGGGTTAGGATAGGGAAGTACAGAAGAAGCTATGGAGTTGCTTTCCTTCACTGCATTTTCTGAAGGTGTTTCCTCTATAAAGACTTCCTCACTATACTCGAAGTGGGTGAAGCCTGAATTGGGATTGATTATCTCTATCTCAATGACTTCAACTTCTTCTTCTTCTTCTTCTTCTTCTTCTTCTTCTTCTTCTTCTTCTTCTTCTTGTGGAGCATAGTCCAAGAGGGTTATTCCCGTGTTTTCTGTTATGAGGTAATGAGTATTAACTTCTAAATCATAGTAGGTTTCTTCCATTCCGTTTGGCCAAATCACGGCTATAGAATCTACTGTGGCTCTTGTCGCCAATCCGAAATGTTTGGCAGCCATATTTTGAGAGCAGTAACCTGATCCTCCAACCATTTCGTCTATTAAAAAAAGCGAATCTGAAAAGACTTTAAGTTTTGTTCCTATGGCGTTTCTGTTTGAAATAGTTCCTTCTAGCTCCAGCTGTATCCAATTTCCTCTTGAGTTCTCGTTGATGAAAATTTGATTTTCATCGTTTGAGCTGGTGTTAGCAAGCAGTAAATCAATTCCACCGTTTCTGTTAAAGTCGAATGAAGCAGCTCCATACCCGCCCATCATACTTTCCATAGCTTCTCCTTCTTCTATGATGTCTGTATATGTGCCATCTCCATTGTTTCTATACAGTAGATTTGGGAAACTCCCCATATAATACATGTTGTTGATGAAAATGTCTTCATCAGTATCATTGTCATAGTCTAAGAAAAAAGTCCCCCAGCCCATTCCGAAATCTCCTACGCCAGCTTCTTCAGTCACATTGGTAAATGTTCCGTCACCGTTATTGCGCAGCAAATCATTAGCTAGGAGATTAGCCAAGTAAATATCCATATCTCCATCTAAATCATAGTCGGCTATGTTTACCCCCATGCCTTGGCGAGCTAGATTGGTGTTTGATTCTACGCTTACGTCAGTAAACGTTCCATTTCCATTATTTCTGTAAAGGATAAATTCCTGATTGCCGTCATGAGTGAGGTATAAATCCACATCATTATCCATGTCGTAATCGAAAAACAAAGCTCCCATGGCTATAAGATTGTCAGTAAGGCCATAGGCTTGAACTTCTTCAGTAAAGACAAAGTTGCCTTGATTGATATATAGAAAGTTCGGAGAGTTTATGTTAGCTACATAAAGATCGAGAAGTCCGTCCAGATTAATGTCTACCGTGTTTAGGCTATTTGGAAAACTTCCTTGGACCAATCCTGCAGTGTTGGTAACGTCTGTAAACGAACCGTCTCCATTGTTTTTAAACAGGTAGCTGTCATCTAGATAATTAGCTACGAATAGGTCATCCCAACCATCATTGTCAAAGTCAGCCCAAATGGATGCTCTACTAAACTCGTTTAAATCTAAACCTAGAAGAGGTGCCATGTCAACAAAGATAGAGTCACCTTGGTTTTCGAAAAACAGATTTTCTTCTTGGCTGGCAGAGACATAAAAATCAAAGTCACCGTCATTGTCATAATCACAAACAGAAACCCCATTGCTTCCATTGGCATGGGTTATTCCTAAGGAGTCAGTGAATTCCACAAAGCCACTTTGTGAATAGCCCTGAAGCCCTGTTAAAAACGATATGGTGAAGAGAAAAATACGCATTAGTGTAAAAAGTACACAATCAAATTTAAGCAAAAGAGTTCTAGAAAAAAATCACAAAAGATTTAAGTCTATCTGTGCTCTAGTAAATCCACAAAACGGGAGGGAATAATACGAGTTGAGTCTCTAGGAAATTTCTTCGCTGATCTTCCCGTTGAGAATCACTTGAGAAATCATGTTTTCACCAAAGCTATAGGGTAAATAAGCTAAACTTTCCATGGGTTTAGTGATAATGACATTGGCTATTTTTTCAGGAGTAATGGACCCTAATTCCTTGGAGAGGTGCATGGCATATGCTCCATTCGTAGTAATAGCATTAATGCTTTCTTCTGGAAGCATTTTTTGTTTTATGCATCCCATGGCAAGTACTAAGTTCATGTTCCCGTTAGGTGTGCTTCCAGGATTGTAGTCTGATGCCAACACTCCGATAGCCCCTTTGTCTATGAGCGCTCTCATAGGAGCGTAAGGAATTCCTAAAAAGAAAGAGCATGAAGGAAGACCTACGGCAGCACATTCTGATTTAGCTACTAAGGAAATATCCTCATCTGTCATAACCTCTAGATGATCTACAGAAAGAGCTTGTGAATTTAAAGCTGCTTGAATTCCGCCTATACTGGTAAACTGGTTTACATGTACTTTGGGCGTGAGTCCAGCCTCTATTCCTGCTTGAAGAATTTCAGTCATTTCTTCAGGAGAGAAATATCCTGTTTCACAAAAACAATCTATAAAGTCGGCTAAGCCTTCCTCTTTAATCACAGGAATCATTTCGTTTATGATGCTGTCTATGTATCCTCGGTGGTTTTTTTTGTATTCTAGGGGAAAAGCATGCGCGCCTAAAAATGTAGCTTTTATAGTTATAGGGTGATTTTCTTTTAGCCTTTTGATTACTCTGAGCATCTTTAGCTCAGCATCTACTGTTAACCCATACCCGCTTTTAATTTCTATAGCACCTGTTCCCAGTTCTTTCAATTTGTCTAACCTAGCGTATGCCTGCTCATAAAGTTCATCCTCCGACATAAGAGATAGCTTATTAGCGGAGTTTAAAATACCTCCTCCTTTTTCTGCTATTTCTTGGTAAGTGAGTCCTTTTAATCTGTCTAGAAATTCACCTTCACGGGTAGCAGCGAATACTACATGGGTGTGAGAATCACACCATGCAGGAAGAACAAAACCTCCTTCTGCATCTATTATTTCCAATTCACTCCAGTCAGAAATGCCAGGCCAATCTTTCATTTCTCCAAAGTCTGCGATCAATCCATTTTCTATGGCGAGCCATGCGTTTTCTATCAAAGGGAGAGTTTTCATTTCTTCACCTCTTCTATAGACAGGGGCTGTATCTGAACAATTTATAAGCTGACGTATGTTTTTTATTAGTATCTTCATAGCTTGAAATCAATGAGGCTAAAGTAATTCTTCTAGAGCTTATTCTTTTAAATATACTGGTATGAAAAATGTTATTTGCCTTGCGATTTTTTGCGCGGTCTTAAGTGTTGCGCATTCTCAGTCTGAGACTTTGGGAGAGGATTTCGAGGAAGATTATTATACTTCTATGAAGGACATAAGAGAAAGTGAGAAATTCAGAATAGGTGTAGATATTTCCACGCCTACTGTTGGCTTTTTAGCAGGTGCTAATCTGCGCCCACGAGCGAGCATTATATTCAATTTAAAAACTGCACCAAACCGAGCATGGAGATTTATTCCTATGTATGAACAGAATAGGAGATTTACTGATTTCCAATCGTCATCTTTTAATGCTGTTGAAGTAAATGACTCATCTGTGGTTTATAGAAATGAATATCAAGAAGAATATAGGGTGGCTGCTCGTTTAGGAACGGAATGGTTTAAACAGTATGAAAGAAACACCTTGGTTTATGGTGTGGATTTAGTTGTAGGTTTTGGTTCAGAGTATTGTGCTTTTACTAACAGCTACCAGCCTTATGATGAAAATGGGTCAGTAGATAATTTCACAGTAGGAACTGCTTTTTTTAATGACAAGGATATCTATAATGAAGAGATATTTAGGTTGTTAATCGGGGTTGACTTTTCTGTGGGCTATAAGTTTTTTCTAGGAGAGAAGACAGACCTTACGATAGAATGGATTCCTGAGTATACCTACAGACCCTATTTAAAGACTGAATCTTATGGCAATCCTCTTTTGGGAGGGTCTTCGGATAGGAATGACATTGGGGTCTTTGATATTAGAGGGTTGTCTATTCAGTTGCACTATAAGTTTCTAAAAAAGTAATTTCATAGGGGAGTATGTAGGCGGGTTTTTTACTGGTAACTATTGTATCAATAAGCTGTGAACTCTTTTTATTCCACTAAGCTTCATATTATGAATATGTATCTATCTTTGGCCGCATGGCAGGGAACTCTATCGGTCAAATATTTAGACTTACTACATTCGGAGAATCACACGGAATAGCTATTGGAGGCGTAATAGATGGCTGTCCTGCTGGGTTGTTTTTAGATTTGGAGCAGATTCGTCACGAATTGCAACGCAGAAAGCCGGGTCAGTCTGCGATAACCACTCAAAGAAAGGAAGATGATGAAGTAGAATTTCTGAGTGGAATCTTTGAAGGTAAAACTACAGGAACTCCCATAGGATTTGTGATTAAAAACAAAGATCAAAAATCAAAAGATTACAGTCATATAAAAGACTCTTACCGTCCTTCTCATGCGGATTACACCTACCAAGAAAAATACGGAAATAGAGATTATCGTGGAGGAGGGAGAAGCTCAGCTCGAGAAACTGCTTGTAGAGTAGTAGCAGGAGCTATTGCCAAGCAAATCCTTCATTCCTATGGCGTAGATGTATTCTCTTACGTTTCTCAAATTCATAATCTGGTCACTCATCTGGACCCTGAACAGGTTAAAATAGCAGATATAGATGCCAATATAGTTAGGTGTCCCGATAAGGAAATGGCTCTGCAGATGGAGGAGTATATCAAGGAAGTAAAAAAAGCTGGAGATTCTGTAGGAGGAGTGATCACAGGAGTGGCTAAGAATGTCCCTGTTGGCCTGGGAGAACCAGTGTTTGATAAGCTCCATGCAGATGTCGGTAAGGCGATGCTAAGTATTAATGCAGTTAAGGGTTTTGAGATAGGGAGTGGGTTCAGAGGAACTTTTCTACTTGGTTCAGAGCATAATGATGAGTTTATTTCTGGAGAGAAGGGAATAGAGACGCGTAGCAATAACTCTGGAGGAATCCAAGGTGGTATTTCCAATGGAGAATTAATCTATTTCAATGTGGCGTTTAAGCCCACGGCTACCATTATAAAACCGCAAAACTCAGTAGATAAAGAAGGTAACCAAATAGTCCTAGAAGGAAAAGGAAGGCATGACCCTTGTGTTTTACCTAGAGCTGTACCTATCGTAGATGCCATGCTGGCGTTAACATTAGTAGACCATATTTTAAGAAATAAAACCGCTAAACTTTAAGAGATGAAAAAATTAGCCCTTCATTGGCAAGTAATTATAGGATTAGTTCTGGGAGCAGGTTTCGCTACAGCAGCTGTAAGTTTTGGTTTTGGAGACTTTGTAATGAATTGGATAGATCCTTTTGGTAAAATTTTCGTTCGCCTATTAAAGCTGGTAGCAGTACCATTGGTATTGTTCTCTATCATAGTAGGTGTGGCTAGTTTAGGAGATGTAAAAAAGCTAGGTTCCATCGGCTGGAAAACCTTAGGAATGTACCTGCTTACTACAGTTTTTGCGGTTACTCTAGGATTGACAATTGTAAATCTTTGGAAACCAGGGGAGCTGGTAAGTGATGAATTTAGACTAGAAAAAAGAATTGATTACGAGCTTTGGAAAAAGGAAACTGGAGCCAAAGACTTAGATGGTGAATGTTACTCTTGTAAACCAGAAAACGCATCGATTCTAGCCAAAGTCACACAAGAAAGAGAAGAAACGGTTTTAGATGCAGGTGTCCAAGAAAGAATAGACAATGCGAAAAAAACAAAGAATGCAAGCCCACTTCAGCCTTTAGTAGATGCTATTCCTAGTAACTTGTTTGGAGCACTCACTGAGATGAAAATGCTTCAGATTATTTTCTTCGCTATCTTCTTTGCCGTCATGCTTTTAAAACTCCCAAAGACTCAGTTTAAACCTGTTTTCGATGTTGTAAACGGTCTTAATGAAGTGTTCGTAAAAATGGTTTGGGCCATTATGAATGCCATGCCCTATTTTGTTTTTGCGCTCATGGCTGGTCAGGTTGTTAAAGTAGCTGGAAATGATATTACTAAGCTCGGTGATCTGTTTACCTTCTTACTACATTACTCGGGAGCAGTTCTTCTTGGATTATTTATTTTGATCTTTTTGGTTTATCCAGGGCTGGTGAGTTTGGTAGTTAAGAAAATGAAAGGTTCGAGATTCCTAGGAGGAATGAAAGCTGCTCAGCTTACCGCATTCTCTACATCATCGTCAGTAGCCACTTTGCCAGTAACTATGGATTGTGTAGAAAACAACCTTGGAGTATCTGAAAGAACTACCAGTTTCGTGCTGCCTATTGGAGCTACAGTGAACATGGATGGAACTAGCCTTTACCAGGCAGTAGCAGTGGTGGCCATGGCGCAGCTTCACATGGTAGATTTGACCTTTTCTCAGCAGCTGATCATCGTACTAACGGCTTCATTGGCATCTATTGGCGCAGCGGCCATTCCAAGTGCAGGATTGGTTCTTATGATAATGGTTCTAGGTTCCGTAGGTTTAGATGGCGCGTGGATTGCATTAATAATTCCTGTAGACCGAATCTTAGACATGGTAAGAACAGTGACTAATGTTACGGGTGACGGAGCGGTTAGCACGATTATTGCCAATGCCGAAGGAGAACTTGAGGTTCCAGATAACAAAGAATAAAATCAAACGTTAGAAGACTGATTCTAACATTGCCGAAAAATGAAGAAAATAATTAAAATTAGTGTAATAGTATTTGCGTTGCTGTTGGTGACCATAGTAGCCCTGCCATTTGTATTCCAAGGGAAAATAGAGGAGGCTGTAAAAACTACGGTGAATGAAAATGTAAATGCTAATGTAGCGTGGACAGATTATGGGCTTAGTCTCTTAAAAAGCTTTCCAGATATGACCATTTCTTTAGATTCTTTAACCGTAATCGGTAAAGGTGAATTCGAAGGAGTAGCGCTGGTAAGCATACCTAGATTAGATATTAGTTTAGATATCATGTCTTTATTTGGTGATTCAGCTAAAGTGAACTCGTTTTCTCTTAAAAATCCATATATAAATGTAATAGTGACCGAAGAGGGATTAGCTAATTATGATATAGCTATCCCATCAGAAGAGATAGCAGAAGAAGCTTCTTCAGAAGGCAGCTCTTTTAGGTTAGCGCTAGATTCGTATGAAATAGAAAACGGAACCATTAGTTACTTGGATACTCCTGGGAATATGATGGTCTACTTAGAGAATTTAAACCACAGTGGTACGGGTGACTTTACCTCCTCGATTATCAATTTAAAGACGAAGACTACGGCAGATGAGTTTGATTTCATCTTTGATGATATCGCTTATATAAATAAAGCTACAACAGAAATAAATTTAAATCTGCTTATGGATTTAGATAAAATGAGATTCGATATTGAAGGAAATGAAATATTTCTAAATGAGCTCAAGTTGGTGGCTAATGGATTCGTAGAGATGCCTTCAAGTGACATCGTAATGGACATTAAGTATAAGGCACCAGACACTAATATTACACAACTTATTTCTCTGATTCCTGCAGAGTACAGAGGAGATTTAGCAGGAGTAAATGCCAAAGGAGCCTTGGCATTAGATGGTTTCGTTGCTGGCACTATGACTGAAACAGAACTTCCTGCCATCGGTTTAGATATTCAAATTAAAGAAGGTTTTCTCCAGTATCCAGACCTTCCAGAGTCTATTAATGATATCGTGCTAAGCGCTCTGTTTTCTCTTCCTCAAGGAAATAACCTAGATGAGATGAAAGTGGATATTTCTCAGTTGAAAATGAATATAGCAGGAAACCCTATAGATGCTAGAATGCTCTTCACTAATCCATTTACATCTCAGTATATAGATGCCGCTTTAAAAACAAATTTAGATTTCGATAAATTAAGTAAAGCATTTCCGATAGATGATACGAAGCTGAATGGAAAATTAAATGCAGATATAGTATTAAAAGGAAGTGTTTTAGATTTAACTAATCAGAATTTCGATGATTTTTATGCCAATGGCCTTATAGATGTAAAAGGCATGAATGTAGATGCCTCCGATACCTACAAGATGAATATAGAGAATGCTCATTTCGAAATTACTCCAGCGCGTATAAAAATGGACGCTTTTAAAGGAAAAATTGGAGAAAGTGACTTTGATGCCACGGGTAAAATAGATAACTTCTTAGCCTATGCATTTAATGATGAGAAGTTAAAAGGAGCATTTAACTTTAGGAGTAACACCATGAATATGTCTGATTTTATGACTTCTGAGGAGTCTACAGAAGATGCCTCTGGAGAGGTTGTAGAAGAGGCATACGTAGATGTTCCAGAGAACCTAGATTTCGATTTAACAGCAGACATTAAGAGGCTTATTTATGATGGAACGGAGATGACCAATATAACGGGTCTTATAGGTGTGGATGATGGCACGGCTGCGTTGCAAAATGTGAAAGTGAACTATTTAGAAGGAAGTATAATCTTAGATGGGAAATACACCACAAAGGATAGAGAAAAGCCTCTTTTAGATATTGCCTATAATTTAAAAAACTTAGACATAGCTAAGACGAGTAAATCATTCGATATGATTTCTCAATTAGCGCCAATAGCTAAATACTGTACAGGGAAGTTTGGTTCTGAACTTAGTTTTACTACAGAGTTAGGAAAAGACATGTTTCCTTTGCTAGAGACACTTTCAGCCAAAGGGAATGTAAGTACAGATGCTGTAGAGATAGAGAAGTTCCAGCCGTTAAATGAAATAGCAGCTAAACTGAAACTTGGAGAATTAGCGAAGCAGACCATAGATAATGTGAAAATGAGCTTTTCAGTAGATGATGGAAAAGTTACCGTCAATCCCTATGAGATTAAGTTAGACGGCATGAAGACTACCATTTCTGGATGGACTAATTTTAGTTCAGAAATGGATTATGTGGTGGATATAGATGTTCCGTTTAGCAAGCTGCCTCAGTCGGGAACAGACTTCGCCAATGACCTGTTAGGCAAAGTAAATCTACTAGGCTCGAACTTCAGTACTAATGAGATTATCCCTGTGAAAATTAGGGTGACAGGAACGATGCTAAACCCTAAGATAGATTTAAGTAAAGTAGGCAGCGGTCTAGTTCAAAGCGCTAAAGAGGAAATAAAAGAAGAAGTAAAAGAACTAGTTCAGGAAAAGGTAGAAGAGGTAAAAGAAGACGCTAAGGCTAAAGCCAAAGAAGAAGCGGATAAACTAATGGTTACAGCTACCGCCCAAGCAGAAAAAGTGAGAGCAGAAGGAATCCAGCTAGCAGACAAAGGAAAAGAAGAGGCTTATAAAGCTGCTCAGCGTATCCAAGATGCGGCTAAAAAGCCATGGGAAAAAGTAGCAGCCAAATTAGCGGCAGATAAAGCCAAGAAAAAAGCGGATGAAGCGCATGTAAAGGCTTTAGCTACCGTCAAGACTAAAGCAGACAAAATTATAAGTGACGCACAAAAAAGAGCCGATGGTTTATTGGATTAAAAAAATGATTTTTTTTGGAGTGTTTGTGTTTTGCTACGCAGCTCCTTTAACAGCTCAGGAATGTGGTATAGAGTTAGAAGCTAAAGCCATCAAGCTATTAGAGAAATCGAAGAATAAGAAGAAATATAAGAGTGCCCAAAGAACTCAGTTCTTGAGAGATGCATTAGAAATAGATGAGGAATGTCTAGAGTGTAGATATTTATTAGGGAAAAAGGCATACAGAAGAGCTAAAAATGAAACCTATGATTTCACTGAGGCCAACGCCTACTTAGCGCCTTTAGTTGAGCTCTGTCCAGAATACCATTCAGACCCTTATTTTTATCTGGGAGCGATGTCTTATGCAGAGCGGAGGTATACGGATGCGCTAGATTACTTCGATAAGTTTATACACTTCCCTTCTGATGACGAGTCTAAGTTTAGTAGGGATTATGACAAGAACTATGAGACGGTAAAAGCAGCGATTCCTTCAGTGGAGTTTTTTAAAAAGTATGCTGAAAACCCAGTGGATTATAATCCTAAAATAGTAGAAGAAATTAGTTCTAAAGAAGGAGAAGAATATCTGCCAGTATTATCTCCAGATAATGAAATCATCTTTTTTACTAAGAAGCACCCAAAGAAAAGCAAGGGAATAATAGGAGATAATTGGGTCGAGGAGTTCACCATGAGTAAAAGGAAAGATATTAACTCCAAGTTCGAAGAACCTAAAGCACTTAGTGCTCCTTTTAATCTGGGAGACAATTATGGTGGAGCTACTATTTCTGTAGATAATAAAGAGATGTATATAGCCAAGGTAAATCCTAATGGGATGAATCCTCAAAACATAGATATCTACAAGACTACTTATGCTAAGAGTTATGATGAAGTAAAAGGATATGACACATACAAATGGAGTAAGTTAGAAAGTGTAGGAGATCATATTAACACCAAACAAGGATGGGAGGCGCAGCCCTCTTTATCGTCAGACGGGAAGCTGTTGTTTTTTGCCTCTGCTCGTCCAGAGAGTGTTTTAGGGCCAGATGGAAATCCTAGTGTGGATATATACTTTTGTGAGAGACAATCAGATGACTCTTGGGGAAATCCACAAAATTTAGAATCTATAAACACCAAGGGAAGTGATAAGACTCCTTTTATGCATTCGGATTCTAGAACGCTTTATTTCGCATCTAACGCCCACAGAGGTTTTGGAGGCTTTGATCTATTCTTTACGCGCCAGTTGGATGATGGAACATGGTCTGAGCCAGAAAATCTGGGAGCTCCCATTAACTCTGAGAAAGATGAGGAAGGATTAATAGTGGCTACAGATGGAAAGCTTGCTTATTTCTCTAGTAAAATGGAAGGAAGCTTCACGAAGGATATCTTTAGTTTCGAGCTTCCTGAAAGAGCTAAGCCCCAGAAAGTCATTATTCTTAAGGGAACAGTAAAAGATGAGAATGATGAGGTAGTACAGGATCTGGAGATTGAAATAAAGAGTGATAGCAGAGATAATCCTGAGACCATTAAAATAAATCAGGAAGACGGAAGCTATGCAGCCATAATAAATGTAGAAAAAGACGAGGATGTGGTGGTGATGATGAAAAAAGATGGCTACGCTTTTAATGCCCAACTGTTAACCACTAAAGACGAATTAAAAAAGCCTGATGTAATAGAACTAAAAACACAAGTTCAAAAGATAGAAGCCAATAAGCCTTTTTTGATAAGAGACATTAACTACAGAACCAGCTCTAGTGATATGGATGATGAGTCTAAGACGATATTAAAACTCTTTGCTATTTATTTAATCGAAAACCCTAGTCTTAAAATAGAAATTAGAGGGCATACAGATGATGTGGGTAATCTTAGTGATAATCTAGCGCTGAGCACAGATAGAGCTTTTGAGGTGTTGGGCTATTTACAGGAGCAAGGAGTGGAATCTGGAAGGTTAAATTATAAAGGTTTCGGTCCGAATAAGCCTTTAGCTTCTAATGAAACTGCTGAAGGAAGATTAAAAAACAGACGGACAGAGTTTGTAGTTACTAAAATGTAACCGAATTTAGCACTCTAAAATTTTATAAAAATGACTAAAAATATATTTATCAGTTCGTTAGCTTTAATGGTGTTACTATTTAGCTGTTCTGGACCTGTGGAGCCTACTAAAGTAGAAGGAAGCAAATCGTTTTATGGGACAGAAATTTCATTGGAACAAGCAATGTCTATTAATGAACTAACCAATGAAATGAAATCAAAAGATTCATTGGTAGATGTTTTGATAGAAGGAGAGATTGTAGAAACCTGCGCTGTAAAAGGATGTTGGATGACAATAGCCAATCAGGAGGGTGAAGACCTAAGAGTAAGGTTTAAAGACTACGGATTTTTCGTGCCTACAGAAGGAGCAGGAGGAAAGGAAGTAGCTTTTAAAGGAACAGCGCTAAAGAGCTCTGAGTCTGTGGAAATGCAACATCATTATATCGATGATGCAGATTTAAGTGATGAAGAAAAGGCCAAACAAAAAGAGGCTATTACTGAACCTAAGGATGTAATTTCATTCGAAGCGGTAGGAGTGGTAATTACAGGGATGGCTGAGAGTAAATAAAAAATTAATAATTACAAGAATAAAAAGGGACCTCATGGTCCCTTTTTTTTCATAAAATTGGCATCATTAATAGTAGATTAAGGCTGATTTTCCCCTTAACTATTTTATCTTAGCCACATGTTACTCGAGAATCTTCAGCTAGAAAAATCGGATTTACCATTATTAGGAAATGTGGATTATAGCCCTCACCCTAAAGATTATAGAGACATGAGGCTTTTGATACTCATGATTGTAATGTTCTTACTCTCTGGGTTTTGGATTATGCAATTGGTTTTTTTGAACATGACTGCTATGGGAGTCATATTTCTAATTTGGGTAGGCCTACTTTCTTTAATTTTACTTGAAGAAATTAAAGGATTTAAAAAAAGAGGATACGCCTTAAGGCAGAGAGACATCACCTACAAAAAAGGGTTTCTAATCCATTCTCAGACCACTATTCCGTTTAATAGAGTTCAGCATTGTGAAACTACTCAAGGGCCTTTGTCAAGAGCTTTTGGATTAATGAGCTTAAAGGTGTTTACTGCAGGAGGAGCGAGTTCGGACTTAAGAATATCAGGCTTAAGACCAGAAGAAGCTAACCGACTCAAAGATTTTATTACAGAAGCTTCTTCCACGTATGAGTGAATATAAGTTTGAAGAATTCAATCACCAGAATATTCTAGGCGTAGTTATCATTTTCGCTCAGAGTGTGAGAAAAATGCTGAATGCATACCTGGCATTTTTCGCTTACTCTATATTTTCCGATGGCATAGGAAAATATGCTTGGTGGTTTTTTGGAATTTCATTAGTCTTCACTGCTGTGACTTCAGTGCTCAAGTATAGAAATTTTAGGTTCAAATTGGATGACACCCAACTTGTTTTAAATTCAGGAATCTTCACTAAGGATGTAATGAATATTCCTCTAGACAGGATTCAAAGTGTGCAAATGCATCAAAACTTTATTCAGCGGATTTTAGGAATTACAGGATTAAAGATAGACACGGCAGGTTCATCATCAGAAGAGCTTGAAATTCCAGCACTAAAGCGAAAAAAAGCCGAATCTCTTTTAGAGCTCTTAAAAGGTAAAATCAGAAATGAGGATCTTCCTAAGAGTGACGAGCGTATGGAAGAGTCTTCAGAAGTACTCAAGAAAAAAAGCTTAAAAGAAACCTTAGTAAACTTAGACTTCAAAGCTATTCTAGTTTTAGCCATTACTGAAAATCATATTAGAAATGGGCTTATAGCGGTAGCATTCATTATGGGTTACGCTGGACAATATTTAGATTATTCAGAGCAGTTCGTAGTAGATGTTTTTGATGATTACGCTCCTGAGCTGGTGGAGAGTGGAATAGCACTCATTATAGTATTTGTCTTTACCTTTTTATTGTTGTCTGTTCTCCTGTCATTTATTCAAGTAATTTTAAAATTCTTTGACTTTAAGGCAGAAGTGGATGATCAGTCTTTCTATATATCTTCTGGTTTAATTAAGAGAAATGAGTTTACTATTCCATTAAAGAAGATTCAGTTTTTAGAGTGGAAAACTAATCTACTAAGAAAACGTCTAGGGTTCGAGAGTATAAGCATTCATCAAGGAAGAAGTGTAGAATCGGTAGGAAAGAATTTATTAGAAATTCCTTCTTGCTATAGTGAGCAGACAGAAAAAGTAATGGAGACATTATATACCGAATTAGTTGACGATGACTACTTCTTTTTACTTCAGCCCCACACTTATCAACGCGTGTTCAGAGCTCTTGTTCTAAGCCTATTTGGGATTCCTTTTTTCTTAATTGCACTGATAGCTACAGAAGAATTCGTAGTGTTTAGTGGTCTGTATTTAGTGTATGTGTTCGTAATGATAGCGGCAGCAGAAAAGTACTACCAGTCTATTAATTTATGGGTAAATGAAGAGGTTATTATATATGAGAGAGGATGGATCTTTCCTAAGAGAACAGTCGTAAAGCTTCATAAATTCCAAACAGTAGAGTTGACCCAAACTGTTTTTCAGGCCAAGAGAAATATTTGTCACTTAACTTTCTCTACAGCTGCGGGAGGAAGAAGTTTTCGTTTCTTTGATAAAAATGAGATGGAAGAACTACGTGATTTTGTCCTTTATAAAACCGAGAGCTTCACGGGAAAGTGGATGTGAAAATTGAATTAAACAACTAAAGAATTGCAACGCACATTTCTGTCAAATCTGTTTCTTCTTATCCTCATTAATTTATTAGTGAAGCCTATATGGGTATTGATAATAGATGTAAAAGTACAGAATACGTTAGGGCCTGAGGCTTATGGCGATTTTTTCTCATTACTCAACTTCGCCTTTTTGTTTTCAGTGGTATTGGATTTTGGACTAAACAACTTCAATAATAGGAGGCTAGCTCAAAACCCAGAAATAGCCTCCAAGGTCTTGCCTCATACTGGATTAATAAAACTTTTTTTGGGAGTAGGCTTTATGGCCACTGTTTATTTGTTTTCATTTCTTCTCGGGTATTCGGTAGAAGAAAGGAGTCTCTTAGGCGCTATTACCGTAATGCTTATTCTACAGTCTGTTCTTATTTTTCTTAGAACTAACCTAAGTGGAATACAGTGGTACCGAGCTGATGTTTTGGTCTCAGCCCTAGATAAAGCCCTTATGATTATCATCATAGGGTCTATGGTTTTTGGAAGTGTTTTAGAAACAGAATTCAGCATCTATCAGTTTATCTATGGGCAGTGTGCAGCTTATCTCATAGCATCTATAGTAGTACTCATCCTGTTAGTTATTAGAATAAAGAAATTCAGTTTTAGCTTTAAGAGAGCAGAGATCCTGCATACATTTAAATCTAGTTTGCCTTTTGCGCTACTTACTTTCTTAATGCTTATTTATTTTAAAATTGATGCAGTAATGATCGAAAGAATGTTGCCAGACGGTGATTTGCAAACTGGGTATTACGCCCAAGCCTATAAATTGTTGGATGCTTCAGTGATGTTCGCTTTGCTTTTTTCTACACTACTTCTGCCCATGTTTTCCAATATGATTTCTCAGAATGAGTCAGTGGTAAGCTTGGTCAAGCTAAGCTCCAAATTAATGCTTATTCCTGCCGTTATAGGAGTAGTAATACTCTGTTCAGTGGGAGATGAATTGTTGCCATTAATGTTTGAAACGGGCAGTGCGTATTCCTCAGAGATATTTCCTTATTTAATCATAACATTAATTCCTTTAGGAGCGAGCTATGTTTTTGGAACCCTAATAACCGCAGAAGGTGACATGAAATTTTTAAATAAGATAGCGGTGTTGGCCATTTTAGTGAATGTAGCCATGAATGGAGTTCTAATTGGAGAATACGGTATACTGGGAGCGGCTGTGGCTACACTTGTTACCCAAACGCTAGTCTCGCTGATACAATGGAGATGTGCGGCAGTTAAATTTAAGATCTCCTATGAATTAGCCCATTTACGCAAGGTAACAGTTTTTGTGGTTGGCCTAGTTATGTCGTCCTTTCTCGTGAAATACATTGATACAGATTGGAAAGTAGAATCTTTAGTACTACTTACAGTAGGGGTGATTTTAACTTTAAGCCTAAGGTTGATTAAAAAAGCTGACTTTACGGCACTTAAGAATTACCAGAAATCTTAAGTGTAAAACAAATAGTAATTCCGCCATCTTTATTGTTGTAAGCCTTGTAATTGGAATTATGTAAGTCTAAAACTCCGCGCACAATAGCTAATCCCAAACCAGTACCGCTTTTCTTGTTGCGGCCTCTATAGACTCTATCGAATAGTTCGGGAATATCTTCTTCAGGAATTCCGACACCATTGTCAGCCACTTCTACTAAAACGTGACTACCTTCGACTTTAGCAGATAGCTCTATCCAGCTTCCAGAAGGGCAGTATTTGACAGCATTCGATAGCAAATTCTGAAGAACACGATCTATTAAAGCTACATCTGCAATTACACTAGGCGTTGATGGCGAAATGTCGTGTTTTAAAGTGATTCCAGCTTGTTCTGCATCTATCTGTAATCCGAGTAAAGTATCATGAGCCAGCTCACCTATGTTAAAACTATGAAGCTTTAACTTTCGGTCTTTGCTCTCTAGTCTCGATAACTCGAAAAGTTCATCTACAAGCCGTTTTAATTTTTGAGCGCTGTTGAGAGTAACATTTAAATATTTGGTCCTGTCTTCCTCAGAAAGCTTTAATTCAGGCATAAGGAGCGTTTCTACGTAACCTTGAATAGAAGATAAAGGTGTTCTTAAATCATGAGATACATTGGCTATTAACTCTTTTCTGTATATAGCCAGCTCCTTTTCAGCTTCCTGTATTTTCTCTTGTTGGCGTAGCAATGTCGTTATGCTGAAGTAAATAAGAATGGCTACAGTTCCTACTATGAGCAGCGTAATAAGTATATTAGAGTAGAGACTGCTCAGGGCTTTATCTCTAAACTTATCAAATTCAACATCTACTTGAACTAATCCTATTGGAGTAGTGTGGTCTGATTTTCTAATAGCGCAAAAGGCTGAAAGCCAAGTTCCGTTTTCACTCGTGTAAGGTCTTACTGTGCCAGAAGATTTATAATTGTCCAGTAGTTTTTGAGGAAACTTCTCGAAATGATGCATCCAGTAAGGCTCATCTGAACTAGTCACTCCAAAATGAAATTTTTCATCTCCAGGATGAAACATCAGTGTATAAATAGGAGTAGTCATCCCATTTATTTCAGCAGACATTTTCAGTTTTTCGTGTATGCTTTTATATACGCTATCCTGATCTGAATGCGTGATATCTCCTTTGTTTGGGTAATGCTTGTAAAGGTGGGCTAACTCATCACCATCAATTTGAGAGGCCAGTGTACTCGAAATAGCTTTTAATCTTCCTAAAGTTTCGTGTTCGTAAACTTGCTGCTGAGACTTAAAGCTGATATACGTAATTATAGCAGAAATTCCTATGATAGAAATCAGCGTAAGTAACAGAATGCCATTCTTAAGACTGGAGAAAAATTTATTCATGACTATACCTGTACCCTTAAAAAAGGGAATTTGTAAAAACTATTTTTTTCGGCAAGTTATTCAAAATCATTAAAGCGGTATCCCACTCCCCAAGTAGTAAGCACATATTCTGGTGTATTTGGGTCTTTTTCCACTTTACTTCTTAATCTGTTTATGTGACTATTTACGGTGTGGTCATATCCATCAAAGTCATAGCTCCAGATCTGATTTAAAAGATCTTTTCTGCTGTATGTAACTCCAGGGTTACTCATTAACAAATGAAGTAAATCAAACTCTTTGGGAGTAAGTTCTACTCTATTGTCTCCGATAGTTACCTTTCTTTTTTTCTTATCTACTAATAAATCTCTGAATACTAATTCTTTGTGATCTTCAGTTTCAGATTTTTGAATGTCTGCTCTCCTCACCATAGCGCTTACCCTAGCAGTAAGTTCTTTAACACTAAACGGTTTCGTCATATAATCGTCTGCCCCGATGTTTAGCCCTAAAATCTTATCGTCCTCCTCAGAATTAGCAGTTAGCATGAGTATAGGCTTATTGACCTCCTTAGCTCGTACTTTTTGACAAACTTCTATTCCACTTAATCCAGGCAGGTTTAAGTCAAGAATCATAATGTCCCATGGGTTACTGATAGCGTATGAATAACCAATCTTACCATTGTCAAAATGCGTTACACGATGCCCTAGACTCTTTAGGTGTAGAGTTATTAATTCAGCTATATCATGCTCATCTTCTATAATCAGAATATCTTTCATGTTGGTTTTTTATACAAATTTCGACTATCACAGGTTTAAACTATCACAAGTAAAAAACATTAATAGGTCATATAAGCCCTGTTTCACAGTTTTTAAGAAAGTATGGCCGTATCTTCGCATCCGTTTTTAAAGAAAATTGATATGAGAAAAATAGTTGTACTTATTCTTGGCTCGGCCTTATCTGTCTTAGCATTTTCACAAAACCCAGATGCACCTTTGAATTGGCATCTAAAAGATCAAGCTTCAGATCAGCTTCAAGGGGTTAGTGTAGAGAAAAGTTATAAAGAATTATTAAGCGGAAAAGAAAAACATGAGGTGGTAGTAGCCATACTAGATAGTGGAGTAGATATTTACCATGAAGATTTAAAAGGAGCCATTTGGGTAAATGAAAATGAAATTTCAGGAAACGGAATTGATGACGATAAGAACGGTTATATCGATGACGTAAACGGATGGAGTTTCATAGGAGGGGCTGAAGGAGATGTTGAATTTGATAACCTCGAGTTCACTAGAATCTTTATTGACTTGAATAAAAAGTTTGACGGAAAAACTGAAAAAACGATAGATAAGAAAAATAAAAAAGAATTTGAGCGATACTTAGTCTTTAAAAAGCAGTTTGACGATAGACTTTCCGAAGCTGAAGCTGGGTACAATGAATTTATGCAAGTGTATATGGCTTATGAACAAGCCCAAGCATTAATGCAAGAGCTTACTAGAAAGGAAAACCCTACTATCGAAGAAATAAGTAATGTAGAAACTTCCAATGAGATGGAAGAAGCATTTAAAGGGTTTGTACTAGAGGTTAAAACGACAGGAGCAGAGAGTCAGCTGGATGAGGGGAAAGCCCATTTCGAGAACACGCTAAAATATATGTACAATCTAGATTTCGACTCTAGACATATAGTAGGTGATAATTATGCTGATACCTCAGAAAAGAACTACGGAAATAATAATGTAAAAGGACCGGAGAGCACCCATGGAACTCATGTAGCGGGAATAGTATCTGCCCTCAGAGATAATGGAATAGGAGCGCAAGGAATAAATGACTCTAATGTAAAAATAATGAGTGTAAGAGTCGTTCCTAATGGTGACGAGAGAGATAAAGATGTGGCCAATGCTATTCGTTATGCAGCTGATAATGGAGCTGATATTATTAATATGAGTTTCGGGAAGAGTTACTCTCCACAGAAGTCTGCAGTAGACGAAGCAGTGGCTTATGCCTCCTCTAAAGGTGTGTTATTAATTCATGCTGCAGGTAATTCAAGTAAAAATATCGACAACAAGGATAACTTTCCAAACAAGAAACCACTGAAAGGAAAATGTGTTAAGTCATGGATTGAAGTAGGAAGTTCTACATGGACCCCTGCCGAATTTATGATTAGTGATTTTTCGAATTATGGAAAGAAGAGCATAGATGTTTTCGCTCCAGGAAGTGATATATACAGTACTACACCAGAAAATGAATATAAAATGTTAAGTGGGACTAGTATGGCAGCTCCCGTGGTAACTGGTGTAGCCGCATTAGTGATGACTTACTATCCAGAGTTAACAGCTCAGGAGGTGAAAGAAATTCTTATCAATTCTGCTGCTGATTTTAAAAAGGTACGTGTAGATATCCCTGGAGAGAGCCAAGAATTGGTTAAATTTAAAAAATTAGGAAAGAACGGTGGAGTAGTGAATGCTTATAATGCTATTAAGTTAGCTCAAGAAAAAAAACAGTGAAATTTACATCAGAAAAAGACATATCCTTACTAGACTTAGTTAAGGCTAAAATGGGTTTCGTTTCGAATACGAAAGCTCGAAACGTGATTAAAGCTGGTCAAATTATGGTTAGTGGGAAGGTGGTTAAAATCCCCTCTACAGTCATCAAGCCTGGAACAGAAGTAGAACTAGTAAAGAGGGTGAAGAGTAAAAGGGTCCTAAAGGAAGAGCCTATTCTAAAGCATAGGATACTGTTTGAAGACGAAAATCTTCTAGCAGTTGATAAGAGAACAGGCTTAATAGGAAAATCATCTAATGGAAACCTAAGGACTTTATTTACTGATGTTCAGTACTACTTAAAAGGAAAGGGTATTGACACTTGTTTCATGGTAAATAAGGTAGACAAGAAAGAATCAGGAATTGTGGTGTTCGCTAAGGAGTTAGGACTTTATAAGGAACTGTCTGATAATTGGAGAAATTATACTAAGAGACACTACGTAGTTATTCCTGGTGGCATGGTAGATGAAAAAGGAAACTTAGAAGATACGTTTCATGAGAATGATATTGGGCTTCTTCTTCCTGGTAAGGGAAAGAAAACCATGGAGGTTTCTCTTGATTATAGAGTGATGAAGACCAATGGCCAGTTTACTGTAATTAGAGTAGAAGAAAAAAGTTCTCATAAGAACCAGATTCGAGCTATGTTTTCTCTTTTGAAGAATCCTATTTTAGGGGATGATAAATACCGTTCTGAGTACAAGTATGAGAAAGGGATGGCAGCTCATTTTTTCTCTATCAAGTTCCCTTACAATGATGACGAGTTAGAGATAAAGACACCTATTCCTAAGCCATTTTTAAAGTTGGCGAGGTAATTAAATCCTACCCCTTTCTGAGTATGGCTATAATGCCTTCGTTTCCTTGAATCATGGCATGATCCATAGCGGAGTTTCCTTTAGAATCCTTTATGGAAGAGTCTGCACGATTCTTAAGTAGGATTTCGATTAGATCCAGCTGGTCAAATGTTACTGCATAAATAAGTGCAGTAGCTCCCATGGAATTCACTGAATTTAAATCAGCACCGCTCTCTATGAGTAAGCGAGCGATAGCTATATACCCTTTAAAACAGACGCCCATTAGCGCAGTGTTTCCTGAAGAATCCTTCGCGTTTAAATCTGTTCCCTTCTCTAGGAGTATTTTAGAAATCTCTATGTGGTTATAATAGGTAGCCAGAATTAGAGGAGTAGAACCCCTCGTATCTTTTACCTCTAATAAACTAGAATCTGCAGATAATATATCTGCGACTTTGGCAGAGTTTCCTTCTCTTATGGAATTGAATAATGATTCTGTTGTACTCATGGTTACACAATGTTAATGAAAATTCCGTTTATCCAAGCTGACGAAGCGCTAAATACTATTAACTATAAAGGGTATTCTTTTGTCCACTAGTATTGGTTAACTCATGACCGAGAGAAGGAGAGGATGTTTGTAAAGGGTTGTTTTAAAGAGCGCTCATGAGCTTCGCAGAGGTTTAGCTACTTAGAATTGTTATACCATTTGGTGGTCTTGTGCCTGGCGTTAACTGAGGTGGTTCAGAAGACTTGCAGTAAGAAACAGAAGCAGTTAAAGTTTGATGCACCAATATTGTTAGAATAAATTTTATTACTTTTGTGAAGTATTTCGAACCTTATCAAAGGTACCAACCGAGTGAAGACACCACGGTGGTAAAATAATATGGACATCAAGTCAAAATGAACGATAATTTCTTATTGCCTTTTCGAGATATAAATAACGAATTTTTAATTAATTCTTATTTGTATGATATCTGTAATTCAACTTTCTTTAAAAGACCTAGAACCAAAAATTCTAGAAGCACAAGTCTTGACATTAAAAGAAACCTCAATCAAAATTCATGATTTGAATTTAGACGATGGAATATACTTAATTCAAGTTTTACATTTTAGTCTAAATACCTTAATCGATTTTTCAAAATCAAAAGACTACCAACTCCTGTATTTTGAACGCAACAAGAAGTTTATTGGTGCTGGTTATGCCATCAATAAAGCTGATGGTGGCTTCTTAATTCAAACACAAGCAAAATGGGTAATGATAATCCCAGTTGAAACATCGTGGCATCACGATTTACTCAGCAAAATCGAAAAACTAAAATTCGCTAGTTAAATTTTTTCTTATTCTTAAAAAACATCCTTATGCTTAAACAAAATGAGTATGATTTCAGTAATTACTGTGATTATAAGTTAGTAAACCTTTTTAATTCGGATTGTGGACACGGTGGTTGGGTCTCCCAAAGAGCGCTCTTTTTACACTGTCTATTCAAAGAATTCAAAAACAGAAATATAGATTTGGGTAAAGTTGAACAGATTAAAGATGGTTATGTAACACATTCATTAAAATACCCTGTAAAGCTGGTTTTAGAAGCGGGAAATAAAACGTTAAAACAAATAAAAGTTAATGAGGCTTAATTAATGCCATTTTGCGGCAGCGGGTATAAGTAATTGTCGTTTAATACATAGATGTTCGAGTTGGGAGGTTCTTTGCGGTGAATCCTCAGAACTCTCCTTATGGGTTTAGTGAAAATAGATTTATAGATGAGATTGATTTAGATAATGATAAGGTTCACATTAGTATTTATCACTACTTACAATATCTCGGTTAAAACCTCAGGAAATTCAATATATTACGTCTAGGAAATTATGTGCCAAGAAAATCTTCAAAACACAAGTCATTTTAGATCCAAAGTCAATCGCTTAGCATTGATAGGCTTAACTTTGAGTTAATAAAAAACACAGGATATTAATGTTGAAGGTTCGCTAAATAATAGGAATAACAAAGGATAGCGTGAAGGCCGGTGGAGGTAAGCGACATAGCCAGCACGTTACACATCACTTTAACAGAAATCTGATAAGTAACACTAATCAAAAAACTGAATCCAAATGAACGAAATTAAATGTCCTGAATGTGAAAAAACATTTCAAGTCGATGAGACAGGATTTGCTGATATCCTAAAACAAGTCCGAGATGATCAATTTGAAGAAGAGCTAAATAATCGACTTGTTATTGCGGAAGAGCAAAAAGAAAATGCTATTGAACTTGCTGTTGAGAAAACTAAAAATTCATTACAGGAAGAACTTTCAAATAAAGAAAAAGAGATTACACAACTAAAAGCAAATAGTAAAAGTGAATTAATCGAAAAATTAGCGGGGAAAAATACTGAATTGGCTGATTTAAAATCTAAAGTTCAAAATTTTGAAACTGTAAAAGAACTAGCAGTATCCAAAGCAACAAAAGAAATTGAAAAACAGCGTGATGCTTTAGAAAATGACATAAAAAACAAAGAATTAGAAAAAGAAAATCTTAAAAACTCATTAGATCAAAAATATTCTACTGAACTTCAGAGTAAAGACACAATCATAAAATATAAAGATGAGGAAATTGCTCGTGTCAAAGATATGAAGCTTAAACTCTCGACTAAAATGTTGGGCGAAAGTTTAGAACAACATTGCGAAATTGAATTTAATAATCTTCGTTCAACTGCTTTTCAAAATTCATACTTTGAAAAAGACAATGATGCAAGTTCTGGTACTAAAGGAGATTTTATATTCAAAGAAACAGATGGAGATGGTAATGAAATTATCTCTATTATGTTTGAAATGAAGAATGAAAATGATGCAACAACTAATAAAAAAAGAAACGAAGATTTCTTTAATAAACTTGATAAAGACCGTAAAGCAAAAAAATGTGAATATGCGGTTTTAGTTTCGCTATTGGAATCGGAAAACGAATACTATAACAAAGGGATTGTAGATGTTTCACATAAGTATGAAAAAATGTATGTAGTTCGCCCACAATTTTTTATCCCAATAATTACTCTGCTTCGCAATGGAGGAATGGGCTCATTAAAGTACAAACAAGAACTGAACCTAATGAGAACTCAAAGTATAGACATAACTAACTTTGAGGATAAGATTAAGAATTTCAAAGATGGGTTTGCGAAAAACTTTGTATCAGCAGCTAATCATTTTGAAAAAGCTATAGAAGAAATTGACAAATCAATAGCTAGAATGGAAAAAGTTAAGCAAGAGCTAAGAACATCAGGAAATCAATTAAGACTAGCCAATCAAAAAGCAGATGGATTAACAATTAAAAAACTAACCCACGGAAACCCCACAATGAAGTCGAAATTTGACGAACTATCGGATAAGGCCGAGTAAGGGGTGGTTGGTAGACAAAAGAGTAGAGATAGAGCTAAAACAAACAGCAAGCGAATGCTAACGAAGGAATAAACACAATGCTTGGTAACTCTGTTTTTTTGTCTGATTTGGATGATAGAGGTGAGGTTATAAAATTAACTGAGTGAAATCCACTTCCAATCTTCTCTAGCCTTAGAGTTGGATGCAAGTGTTGTTTCACCTGAAACCGTAGAAAGCAAAATGTTTTTGTGAAATTTCAGTTCTTTCATTAAATCCACGGTCATTAGTTCAATTAAGCATTCTTGAACAAAAGCTCTTAACGGTTCTCGTGTGCCCTCACCATTATTAAACAGGATATCAGGGTCATTACAATTGTTTGGCGCGATTGTATTAAGAAGCTCCTCACTCATGAAATAGGGGTCTACCTGAGAAAAACATTTCCATTTATTTAATCCATTTAAATAAATGCCGGCTGGATCCTGCAAGGGATTCCATTCCCCGTCTTGAGGAAATGGATAATATCCGTTATCGCTAGAATGATTTATTTGTTCGTACTTCTCTTGAGACAGGAGAAAGGTATCTTCATCAGAGGCAACAAACTGAATGTGTAAGGGGAGGATGAAATTGTATTGCACATTTGCAGTAAGAGCACGTATGTGTAGTCTAGGGTTTTTATCAATAAAGGATGAAAGAGCAACCATTAATCTATCTTTAAACCAATATTTGAAATGATTAGTTCCTTGGAGACCTATAAATTTCAATAATTTAGTGTGGAGATTTGTTTTTTCATCTTCAGAAAGCTTATTCCGTTTGGAAATAAGATCAACTTCTTCTTTGAGCTTTTCTTTGTCTAAAGAAAAAATAAATGGGAGCCTTGGTTTGATTTCCCCCTCATATAATTTTAGTTCTTTTTCTGTCATAATAATTGCGAGATTTGTTATTGATTATTGCTGAAGTGAATAGGGTCAGTAAATACTATTGATGGGTAATCAGAGTACTGAGATAAGCTGTAAGAAATTAACGATGTTTGTCTTCCTTTTGTCTCTGTAAATTGAGGATTTTACCTTAAAGGGTTTGGCAGCTCATGTGCTAATTCCTCTTCGTATGTATATATTTTGTGCAAGAGTCTATTGTCTATGGCGTCATCTTTATCATAACAGACATCAATTTCAAAAAATTGAATAGCAGATTTCATTCCTCGGTTTGACTTCAAAGCTTTTTCGCAGTTTGAAATCACCTCAGAATAATAATCATGTGCAAAAACTACACATGTTTTATCGACTTTAAATTTCAAAGCAACAGTTGAAAGGAATGATTCCCATTGCTCATTAGTCCATTTTGGCTCGGGGAGTACTCTTGAAGTTGTAATTCTTTTTGTTTCGCTATCCAGTATTAAAAGGGTGTATTGTGACATATTAGTTAGATTTAAGTGAAATTTTATGTGCAAATTCTGTAATCGTTAAAAAAATGTTTTTTCAAATCGAGTGCCGGACTCTGAGAAATTTGCAAGTGAATAAAGTACTTCTCCTTCAAAATGAATACCTCCAAATTCATCTTTCGTAAACGTTCCAGTGAGGTAAAGTTGTTCTCGGTACATCTCTCTTTTATTTTCCCAGTTCAATAATTCATGTTCAATTATATCAACGGTTTCAAGGCCGAGGTTTTCAATCGCATAGTGGTTGTATTCATCTTGTTCATGGAAGTCTTCATTTTCTAAGTAAATGGGATGACTTTCTACTAATACTTCTTGACTGTTTTGGTAGTATTCTAAGTGGTTACGAATGTGGTCAGCTATTCTTTGTATGGACTCATTTTCTACTGCAGTGAGATCTAATTTCATCATGGTTTTTTTGTTTTATGCAGCTAGCTGCTGGTTACTGAATATTTGCGTTTGAATTTTCTTCTTTCCTCTATGAATTGTCTGTCCTATTGAATTTTGGCTCAGCCCGGTCTGTCTAGAAATTTCGTCATAGTTGCATTCATTCATAAAACGAAGTGTCAGTACTTTCTTTGACATAGGGTTTAGTTTTTTCAGTTCATTCTCTATAGTTTCTAGTTTTTTCTCTTTCTCAATTTTAAGTAGGAGGGTATCCTTATCCTCTTCTAGGTCTATTTTATGGTCCTCCATATATACTGTGTACTTTTTGGCCTTTTGAATGTCTCGGCATTTATTTAAACTTACTTGGAATATCCAGCCTTCAATGTTTGTATCGTTTTTCATCTTTTCACTATTAGTTAGTATATGGTTGTAGCAAGCTTCAAATGCCATACTTGTATGCATGAATAAAAGAATGTTTGCAGGTTGGCAGGAATATGCCTTAGCGACTGCTTTTTTAATAATTACGTGTATGTTCGAGAAATCGGAGTTATTGAATAAGTTGTTTTTCATGTTTTTCATGTTTTTCATGTTTTTTTATATTTGGTTTATATTCTTAATTTTTGTTTCGTTACTCTGTATGAGTGGACTTTGTCTGTTAGGAT
>Ga0208903_1000196_pt1 | contig 59080 bp, 44 predicted proteins | sample AntAceMetag02UKJ_FD_184769 | JGI IMG/M metagenome (GOLD analysis project Ga0208903, IMG submission 184769) | Saline lake microbial communities from Ace Lake, Antarctica - Antarctic Ace Lake Metagenome 02UKJ (SPAdes) (version 2) | ecosystem: Environmental > Aquatic > Non-marine Saline and...
AATTCAATGTATTACTAATATTAGTAATGTATTACTTAATGATTTTAATGGAATTTAATATGTATGACTTATAAATTTAATACATTACCTATGTTACTAATATATTAGTATTTGTGTAAACGATATAAACAGACGAGAACCTTATATGTATATAATATGACGAAATATACAGTTTCTGTTGCTAACAAAAAGATATATAATTTCTATAATGAGAACCCGAATCTAAATTTTGAGGCAATGAACTTGCTATTAATCGATATTCTTAGTAAACTCGGCGAGAACATGGACAGTGCTATGAAGTCTACAATTCAAGGTGAAATTTTGTCTAATATACAGAACCAAACAGGTCAACTAACATCCTTGGTTGAAAATATGAATACAGTAAAAGAAAACGTATTACAAATCTCCAAAGATACCTCAAATATGACAAACCAGTTATCGAATATATCACAGTTAAAAAATGATATTGATTCTATTATGACAAACAAGATGCATGAAATGAAATCTGAATATCTATCTGGGTTTAAATCTTTACTATTAGAGAACATGTCGTCAAATAAAAACGATATCGTCCAACAAATCGAACAAAATAGTAGTGTTTTTTACAATAATATCACGCATTTTTTGAGCGATACTATGATGAAGGATATTCGAGAACATAATGAGAAACTATCTACTATCATCGAAAATAACCAGACTTCGCTTGTTGATAAAAATAAACTATTCTATATCGAAAATCAAGAAAAATACAGCAATCAAATCGAGACGCAATTAAAGAATTTTCAGACACATCTATCGAACGAAGTATCTTCTGTTACTAAAAATCAAGACGAAACTTCTATGAAAGACTTCGTTGTTAACTTTGATACCAAGTGTGCGTCATTATTTCAAAATCTACAACAACCTGTGTTTTCTTATTTGTCTTCAAGTGAAGACCGCATACAACAAAATATAAATGTTATCAAGGATTCTACTATTAATAAGGATTTAAAACACGAAAGCACCATGAGTGAACTATCGATATATCTTAAAAAATTTCAAAACTCTTCTTTTAAGGGGGCTATGGCCGAGAATGAACTTGCAACCGTACTTACGAAAATGTATCCTTGTGCTGAAATCGTGAATACCGCAAATACCAAGGCATCAGGGGACTTTTTGATGAAACGAGAGAACCTATCTAATATTATGTTAGAAAATAAGGCGTACGAACACAATGTTAATCCAGATGAAGTTGCTAAATTCATTCGTGACGCAGAAGAAACCAAGACACATTCTATTTTTTTATCACAAACCAGCGGGATTTCGCGTAAAAATAATATGCAAGTCGATATTCATAAAGGTTTGATTCTTATCTATATCCATAACGTCCAATATTCACGTGAAAAAATCCAAGTTGCTATCGATATTATTGATAATTTATCTCATAGAATAGATGAGTTTGAGAACCAAACCAACGAAAACGTCATTAGTAACAACGTTTTGGAGCAAATCAATCAAGAATACCGCGATTTTATAAAGGAACGGGATGATATTGTTTCTATATCCAAGGAATATAATAAGAAAATTATATCCAAAATCGAGAACCTACACTTAAATACACTCAATCAATTCCTATCTACCAAATTTTCCAATACGGATAAAGTGAAATATACGTGTGACCTATGTAATGTTTTTACGGCTAATACAAAGAAGTCGTTATCAGCACATAGTAGAGCGTGTAAGTTGAAACACCACGATTCGGTTGTAGTAGATACGAATAATGTTGTAGTAGATTCTCATAATCTCGATATATAAACTTGTAAATCCAAATCGTTATCTACATATTTTTTTCATATGTAGAGAACCTCAAAATATAATTGAATGGTTGTAAAAATTGAATGGCTATAAATTGAATGATATACACTTAATTAACTAATAAATCGTAATGTCAACTAATACAAAATGTACGGACGTTATCGAACCTTTATTTGATAACTTTATTCAATTTGGGGTATATTTGTGTGAAACAATGAAAGAAACTGAATTAACACGCGAAGATATATTAAATAAATTAATATACGACGATAACGCAACTCGTCGGGAACTAGTGGAAGATTTTTATAAAACAAAACACATCACGGATACGCGCAACAAAGGCGGTACACTCCTTACGGAGGACACAGGAAAAATATTCGAGATGGCATTATGTATGTGTTTCGATACCGAATATGTTGGAAATTTTAAATATAGTATGAATGAAGCAACTAATATCAAAAATAAAATTAATCTAGAAACTTTACACAAATTAATCCCGGATAAAATCGTACATACAGCGGAAAAGGGAAATCAATACGATTTTGGATCTCCTGAAAATAAAAACTACCATTTAAGCGCAAAAACAAACAAAAAAGGAGGACGTGTATGTCCACAAAAAATAGGACAAGGTACTAAGAAGAAATATTGTGAATACTTCGAACTTGACATAAATTCGACACCAGAACAAATTAAAAATTATATTGAACCAAATGTGAATAAATTATTAGGCGAATATTTTAAATATACGTTTGATTGTGATATTATATATTACAATAGACACCGAAATCAGATATATTTTGTAAAAACTACTCAACCAATTGACTGGAGTCTATATAATATTTCATTTTCACATATCATCAAGAACAAACAATGGAACGAAAGCACATCTATCAGTGTTAATAATAAGAATATTGGCGAGTTTCAAATACATAATCACCGTGATGGAATCAAATTTAGATGGGCGTTTGATAATTTAATTACTATGTTCAGCAATCATTTTGAGGTAACGGACCTATTACTATAACCAATGTAACTGTAAATATATAACTATTTTTTTTATGTATTTTACATAAAACGGTGTAAATGTTATATAACATATAATATTATAGAATGAGCGAACACGAGACAGAGACGAATCTAAAAATTGAATCTTACCATACCGAATATATATATACAAATACTATGGAACTAACACCAGACACACCAACTATGGAACTAACACCAGACACACCAACTATGGAACTAACAACAGACACACCAACTATGGAACTAACACCAGACACACCAACTATTGATTTTGAAAACACAAATGGTATGGATTATCTTTCTACAATCGATAAAAATTCGATTGATCTTATATTAACTGACCCCCCATACATTATATCAAAGGATACTGGAATGAATAAACACTATAATAACGTAAAAGAAGCAGAACAAAACGGTATCGAACACGTCAAATCCGAAGAAGACTGGGAGAATTTTAAAACAGAAAAAAACATCAAAACGGATGTGAAAAAGGACAATTATATGAAATATGGTACTATTTATGGTAAAAAATATTGCGTAAAGACCGATTACGGTGACTGGGACAAGGATTTTACTATTGAATCACTCGAAATGTTTATTTCAGAATACTATAACAAGCTAAAAAAAGGAGGAACTATGATTATATTCTTTGATTTATGGAAAATCACACCATTGAAAGAGATTATGGAAAAATGCAAGTTCAAACAAATTCGATTAATCGAGTGGATAAAAACGAATCCACAACCACTCAATTCAAGCACCAATTATCTTACAAATTGTAGAGAAATCGCACTTCTTGGAGTTAAAGGTGGAAAACCTACATTCAATAGTAAATATGATAACGCAATATATAGATTTCCGTTACAGGGTGGGAAAAATAGGTTTCATCCCACTCAAAAAAGCGTTCTTTTGTTTGAAGAACTAATCAAAAAACATAGTAATGAAGGCGATATTGTTATGGACACATTCATAGGAGGTGGAACTACTGCTATTGCCTGTAAAAATACTAACAGAAACTTCAAAGGATGTGAAATTTCCAAAGAATATTACGATACGGTTATCAATATACTTAATTCATCATAATTATTAGAAAACATAGTAAAAACATAGTATTATTATTATAATATCAATAATAATATACTCATCAAAAAACAACGTAAATTGAAAAAGCAAATGGAATTTCAGTAATGGACATTTATAAATGTCCAGATTTGAAAATCGGGCTCGACTTTTTACAAATAGGTGTTTTTTTCACTTCACTGCAAAATGCTTTAAATTGGTATTTTTTGTGTTTTTATTTCACTGCATCTTTTTTTGGTAAATAAGTCATTTTCGCGTGAAATGATTTAGAGTAATATATATAAGGATAATATATACCGATAATGCCTTACGATAAAACGCATAAACACTCAACTAAATTTGTATGTGAGAATTGTTCCTTTTGTAGTGTGAATAAAAATGATTATGTTCGCCATATTGCCACTCGAAAACACAAAATCCTTACAAATCCGTCAGTTATCCTTACGCCAAATTACTCTTATGTATGTGCTTGTGGTAAAGAATACAAACATCGTCAAACGTTATACGCTCACAAAAAAAAATGTTCTCAATTACGTGAAGATAATACGCGTGACAAACCAGTTCCAGAACATGAACCAACAAAGGAAATAGTAACTGTGTTATTGGAGCAAAATACTATGTTTCAAGAATTAATATTGAAGAATGAAGAACAACAGCGCAAATCAGAAGAAGATAAAAATGACTTATTGCGAATAAATCAGGAATTATTGCGAATAAATCAGGAAGAAAAGAATGAATTATTGCGAAGAAACGAGGAACAGCAGTCCCAAATGATGGATTTACAACACCAATTTTTAGAGGCAATCAAGAATGGTTCTCTCGGAAACACGACGAATAGTAATAACAATAATACCCAGAATAACCAGTTCAATTTACAGTTTTATTTGAATGAAACGTGCAAGGATGCAATCAACTTGGACGAATTCTTGCAATCCATCCAACTAACCTCCCAGGATTATGTGAATACGGGCGAAGTTGGGTTCATTACGGGACTCACGGATATCTTCCGAAAGGAACTTCATAAATTGGAACCGCACAACAGACCACTTCAATGCACGGATGTAAAACGAGAAGTAATATATGTAAAAGAAAACGATAAATGGGCGAAGGATATTGAGAACAAGAAAACCAAGAATATTGTAAGGAGGATTGACATTTCCTATCAAAGGATGATGTATCAATGGATGAAAGAGAACCCGGAACACGTCGAGGAGGAGGGACCACTGGTTGAGGAAGGAATCAAATATAGCACGGTTTGTTTGGGGAATAATCGTTTGAATGGAAACGAACCTATATTCCGAAATAAGATATTTACAAACATACTGGATGACATAGCAATCAAGAAGGGCAACAAGGTGATTACTGTGGAATCATAAGAATAATATTATAACTACAATTGTAAATTAATAATTATAATTGTATACCCATCAAAAAACAACGTAAATTGAAAAAGCAAATGGAGTTTCAGTAATGGACATTTATAAATGTCCAGATTTGAAAATCGGGCTCGACTTTTTACAAATAGGTGTTTTTTTCACTTCACTGCAAAATGCTTTAAATTGGTATTTTTTGTGTTTTTATTTCACTGCATCTTTTTTTGGTAAATAAGTCATTTTCGCGTGAAATGAGTTAGAGTAATATATTTAGTAATTATATACGTAAAATACTAAATGTCGACTAATAAAAATACGCATACAAAATACACGTGTGAGTTATGTTCTTTTACCAGCGAAAAATATAATGATTATCAACGACATATACACACAAATAAACATAAAATTCGCGTAAATGCTAATAACGACCCGTCAAATTACGCAATATATACGTGTGATTGCGGAAAAATATATAAACACCAATCCAGTTTATGTAAACACTTAAAAAAATGTTCTCAGTTGTGTAAATATGATATTTCAAATAATGAACGAATCGACCCCCCACCTGAAAATGAATTAGTGTCTGTATTATTGAAGCAAAATACTATATTTCAAGAACTTATAATGAAAAATGAGGAAGAAAAAAAGGAATTACTTATGAAAAATGAAGTGCAACAACGCAAAACAGAAGAACGAGAGAACCAAATGAGGGATTTACAACACCAAATTATAGAGGCAATCAAGAAGGGAAATACTGTGTAAAAATTGAAAATATAATACAGCAATACTACTAATAACAAAGTTTCAATATGAGAATAAAAGTACCAAAATTATGCGAATGTAAAAAAGAAAAGCCATCATTCAATTATCCGGGTGAAAAAATACCAACGTGTTGTATATCGTGTAAATCATTTGAAATGATATGTGTATATGGAAACAAATGTATATGCGGTAAAGGAATTCGGTATTGTAGCGAACCCGGAAATTGGTATGCCATATGTTGCGACGAATGTAAAACAGATACAATGGTCGATGTAAAATACAAAAGACAAAGAACACACTAAGAAAATCTTATTGTGTTTTGAGAATAAAAATTACGCATATAATTCTTTCCAAACATTACCATCCTCCCAATGAATTTCTCTATTTTTCATATATGCGTGATATATTGGTTTGTGAGTGAGCCCCAGTTTGTGTAGAAAGTTAACACTGATATTATAGGTGTCATTTCCTATTTTTTTAGGACGAAAATGCGATACTTCTGCGAACCAATAACCGGAGTGTTCTTCGTCATCACCATATGCGCCCTTTATAATAGATAACCCCGATTTTGTGCGTGTCATAATGCGTAGACACCCGCCGTGTTTTGGATCATAATATACTTTTTCTGTCATATACATTATGGCAGAAAAAGTATAACTACAAATTTACGCCCATTGTATTTTTTCTACGAGTTCATTGGATAAGAATGGTAACAAAAAACCATACAAAGTATGAATATAGATTGTTGGATTTACAATTTGTATTTTACTTAGAGAATGGTTATTTTTGGTAAGAATATGAACCAATCCAATCGCAGTTGATATTTGTGTCGAATGTGCGAGTCCAAAATCTTGTCCATCAAATAACCAAACCCAAGTTTGCCCTTGGTTTTCATCTAAAACTTCATTATAATGTTGTAATATTCCAGATGTATCCCAGTATTTGGTTGCCTTTGCCGGGCAGGTATATAATATATTATAACCTTCGTTCGTTTTACCTACATACATGAACGAATGACTGGTTGGGTCGTCGTTACATGTTTGACACATCTATATTGTAAAAACAAAATATGTTTAGATTATTTACAAATAGAATGGTTATTTTTTAGCGCCATTGTATCTACGTGAATGACTCGTAACGCTTTGACAATAGCATTCTCATATCGTAGTTCCGGTGGGCGCATACTTTGTTCGCGTTTATATTCCCAAATATCAACATTATGTATGGCCACCATATGTTTATGGTATTTGGACGGTATATGTGTTAAATCAAGGTCCATAATACCGTTGTATCCGGGAATAATAATTTGTTTTATATTTTGGTTCATAACAATAATAAAGTATTCTGTGTATATTTTACAATGAAAAAAAAATATGAAAATATTTGTAAAGATTACTTACGGGAATATATAGAGAGTTGCAATGACAAGAGCAAAACAGAGACAGATTATAACAAAACTCGGTGCGATATAGTATACAAAATGTTGGACGATTGTATCATATTTAAGGAACGGAAAACACGGAAAAACACGATGAATATCTAGGCCTATACTATGTTTAATCTAATTGTTGCGTGTTCTCGAAATCAAGTAATTGGTCATAATAACACTATTCCGTGGGATGTTCCAGAAGATTTAAAGAATTTTCGCTCATTAACAAAAGGTCATATTGTAGTAATGGGAAGAAAAACGTTCGATAGTCTACCGAATGGTCCATTAAACGACCGGTATAATATAGTTATTACGTCAGACCCTGACAAATATAAAAAAAGTTATAATGAGAATGAGAATGAGAATATAATATTTACAACTCTGGATAACGCGATGGAACTGGTGAAAGAGGAAAAGTCAAATAGCGGTAAAGATGTATTTATTATTGGTGGTTCTCAAATATACGATTATTTTTTCCCTTATTGTCGTAGAGTTTACGTAACTATTATAAATCAGTATGTAATGGGTGATGTATATTTTCCATACGATATTAGAGAACTGGAACAATATGGTTATGAAAATATACATACAAGTTATCCTTATAAGTCAGTAACAAATACAATATATCAGTTCAAAGTCTATGACAAAATTGAAACAACCGCGGTGTATTCTTAATAAAGTACATAAGCATGAATGAAGTGGATACTAAAAGTAAAGAGTATATATTATATTTCGATGGGGCTTGTAAGAGCAACCCTGGAAAAGCAGGTGCCGGTATGGTTATCTATAAAAATAATGTTGAAATTGCTAGTGACAGCGTGTATATCGGTGAAAAGGAAACTAACAATGTTTCTGAATATATCGGTCTCTTAATTGGAATGAAAACCGCAATACATTTGGGTATAACTGATTTGATTGTCCGCGGTGATAGTATGCTAGTAATCAAACAAATGAATGGAGAATACAAAGTAAAATCGGATACACTACGAGAACATTACACAAACGCAAAGGGATTTGAAAAAATGTTTGAAAAAATAACTTACGAACACGTGTATAGAAATAAAAATAAACGCGCGGACGAATTGGCAAATATTGGGGTTAGTAAAAAATAAAAACATACCTTAACAAAGGATATTTTTATTTGTATTTTTAGTTCGTTGATATTTTTAGTTCTTATTACTGAAAACCCTTTGAAATAGTTCAGAGTAACTAAGGCGGAATAAAGGGTTTTCTTGTCCATTCGTCCTTTTGTCGGATTATACTTTTCAAAATCACCTTCTATGACATAGACAATATTATGATTGTGTTGTGAGCAACCATTTAATCGAAATGATTGTTCCGCATACCTACCATCTTTAATACTAGAAGCCAAGTCGTAGAGAGATTTACGTTCAAATATAACCTTCTCTACAGATTCATTATTATAAAGAATAATATCACCTATAGCCAAATTTTCCGTCTGTATTTCATGACTATGTTCTTTAAATAATAAATTCATTGTCATAAGTAAATCACTTTCTCTATAATCCACTTTAATAAACATAAGTATATGATAACAAGAATACTTATGTTTAATTGCTTATTTTAATATTATTTTTTCCTTTTTCATTTTCCTTGTTGCTTTTAGTTTCTTCTCGTATTTCGTTTTACCTTGGTCTTCTTTTTGTGTTTTTTAGAATTTCCCTTTTTCTTTTTGGTATATGTCTTGCGTTTCGTTTTTCTTCCCTTCTTTTTCTTGGAACCGTTCTTTTTCTTGGAACCGTTCTTTTTCTTGGAACCGTTCTTTTTCTTTCCTCCGGTTACTGGTAATGGTGTTAATTTTCCGGCATCAAATAATATTTTAAGAGCTTTATTAGTAGAATTTACTATATCAGGTGGGGTGTCTGAAAGTTCTTGTAATGGTACATTATTGGAGTATAGTTCTTTTAATTTCTTTAAATTAATTATTTGATTCGCTAGACTACAAGAATTATTTACAGTTATATATCTTTTCATTATTTTAATATAATCCCTTCCATCCTGATTAGAGGATGTTGGATCTTTTATAACAGGACAATCTCCTTGTGCTGCTGCTATTTGTTGTTTTTCTCGTGTATTTAGAAGACCAAACACCATAAAAATCAGTCTTTTTGGTTCATATCCAGCAGCAGCACATAATAATACTAATATTAGTATTAAAACTATAAATCCTTCTGTTGAAAATATTACGCTGTTAAGTACTGCTTTAGTTTGGTTACTACCTTCCATTGCTATACCTCCTGCTGCTCCTACTGCTTCTACACCTAATTGTCCTACTGCTCTTATTGTTCCTGATGCTCCTTTTCCAGCATCATCAAAGACTACTTGAGCTGCGTCAGTTACCGCAGTATAAGTTTCCTTGAGCGGTGCAGTAATCTGGTTCTTTAAATTCTCATAGAATTCTGCGGTGTTTTTGGCTGCTACTTTCGTTTGCTCATTTGCCCTCTCACGTATTTTTTTTGCCTCAGCATTTTGATACTCTAGGTCCTGCTTATCTTCTAAAAATTTTGCTGGATTTGGTGTTTCAAAGGCATTCTGATAATTTTCAAGTTGTGCATTAATTTTTAACATATCTTGAAGTGTTAGTTTTTCAACTACTTCTGGTGTTTTTTTCCCATTTAAAGCCTTAAATCCTGGGGAGAATTGTAATAGTTCAACTAATGTTGAAGCAGAACTTATTATATAATCAAGACTTCCAGGCTCACTGTTATCTAGTAAAGGTTTAATAACTGCACTAATAGTTCCCTTTTTATTATTATAATCGTCTAGTCTTGTTTTCCATTCAGGCTTTTGAAAAATTGCTATTCCTTCTTTTTTTTCTTTTGCTGCCGCAATCATAGTATTTAATCTTTGTATTAAAAATGCTCTTGAATATACTGTCTTTTGAACAATATTTTGCCCGTCAATACTTAAAGGTTCATAGGAAAATTTAACTCCTATTTCTACAATTTCTTTTTTATTCCCATCTTTATCTACTTCTGTATTAATAGTAGAAATCAAATGATAATTAGCTTCAGGAATTAAAGTATTACAATAATGTTGATTCAATGAGCTTACTAATACTTTGGCATCTTGATCAAACTTATAAGGCGAATATGTGGTTTTGGTAATTTCTCCTGATTCGCCAGAATATTCAGTCATAGATGAGCCTTTATCATCAGAACCAGTTAACAATTTAGTAAAATTATCTATAAAATCTTCACTACTTTTAGTTAATTTTTGTTCTGTAGCTATTTTTGTATCTACAAGTGCTTGTTGTTCTGATCCATATCCTAACCACTGGAAATATCTTCGTCCCACTTCATTTGTGCCAGGTACCCACGCTTCAGGATCTACCCCATCCACGCCTAACTGTTTTCCTAACTCGGTCGCAGTTTTTTGAAGTTCTTCCAAATTCGTTAATTCTGTATCTAAATGACTTAATGTCTCGGTTATTTGTTTAAGTTGAGACAACCCGCCTGTTGTATCAGCATACTTTTTACCAATACGTTTACAAGTATCTATAAATGTCTGATGACTATTGGTAGCTGTCTCTTGAAGCACGTCTATATCAAAACTATCCGATAACTGTTTTACCTGGTTATCAATATCATTCAGAGTCATTGGAGAACTAACAGTTTTTTTACTTATTTCTATTCTTGTTTTAGGTGTTCCATCCGCATTGAGTATTATATTACCCTTTTCATCTGTTTCTGTTATTGTTTTTTCCACATCAACATTCCGTTCTATATTTCTATCAAAACTTCGTAATACTCTATAATTTGAACTTGCCACACTGGTAGTAATCAATGTGTTAACACTAATTTGGAAATTAGAGAAATCAAAATTTCCAATTTCGTAACCGGCTAGTTGAAGCGATGCTCCAGCAGTAAAACTTTCAACCTGAGAAGATGTCATATGACTTAAATTTGCAAGAAAATTTACTTTTTCGTCTTCTCGAATTGTTTCCCATTTACTTGGAGACAAACTAGTTACTACCTCCATGAACGCCTTTTCTGATTTTGTGACTTGTTCAGCTAATTCTAGTGAAGGTTGTGTTGAACTTGATCGTGCCAAAGCTAAAGGAAATGAATATTCCTTTCCATCCCTCGTAAATGTTGATGGAACATTCGATTGTTGAGTAAAATCTAACGCAGTTGTTGGTGGTGATGAATTAGTTATAGCTGTTTTTTCTTTATTGATAGAAGAATCTAAATTGGGCGTCCCAATATCATCAAATACTTCTTCTGCTCCTGCTCCTGCTCCTGCTCCTGCTCCTTCTTCTCCATCCTTAGCCCCTCCTTTTGTTATAGGTTTTAATAAAGCTTTATTCATTAATAACATCAAATTAAAGGAAATTATATCAGCATCCTGACAATTATATAAAAGAACAAATCGTTTATATTTTTTAATAGCTTCTTGAAAATCTATATTCTCTAAATTTTTCTTTAAAAATTCAAATTTACTTCCTCCTTTCATTGGATTTGTTTCATCTCCTTCTTCTACTATTTCTGCCTCAGGAAGATCTTCATCAGAGACAAATTCACTTTTAGGTATTCCAAAAATATCAGCAAACATTAAAAGTAAAGTATTAGTTTTAACATGTTCTTCAAAATTATAAATTAATATTTGTTTTAAAACAGTTACATAAGGATACATTTTAAAGTGAAATTGTCCATACATTTGTTTAGTAAGAGCATATTCATTAGATTTTGGATCTAATGAAGCTAACGCATTTGTTTCCATCTCGATTGCTTTTTTAGTTATTTCTCCAATTTTGTTTAAATTTTCTATAGCAAAATAAGAAGCTACTAATCTTCTTCTATAATATTCTCCTGTTTCTCCAAGATAATTTATTCTTAAATTATTCAATGTTTCAAATATAAGTAACAACATATTAGCTGCTAAAAATTCTTGCCCTGGTGTAACATTTTTAGGTTTCATGTTTAAAATACTATTAATTATATTAGCTTCTTCTGGATTTTTTGATTTTACAATTTTAGCTATTTCTTCTATAGCAATATTTCCATTGTCCATTATAATATAGATAATGATTAAAAATCTAAATTATAAATTCAAACATTTATAAAATGACTAAATATTATTTTTTTACTTATATAATATTTAACGAATTGACATAAACACGAAACCGTTATATATAGTATAGCGACAATGACTGAATTCAAGATTTCACACGACGACGATATTGTTAAAACAGACGAAGGATTGGTTTTTAATCCTTATAATTCTAATAATGTTGAGATTACATTGAACCAAGTTCAATCTATTCTGACAAAATATGGAGTTCCTGGTAAAGTACATAATATGGCCTTGTACAACAGAGCATTTGTTCATAGATCTTATACAAAAAGACCTCAACTTTACAATATTCAGGAAAATATTACAATTACAGAACAACCAGTTGATTGTATGCCACTTCATACTAAATCAAACGAACGACTAGAGTTTTTAGGAGACGGTATTTTAGAATGTATTACTAAATATTATTTGTATCGACGATTCCCAAAAGAAAATGAAGGATTTATGACAGAGAAAAAAATTGCCTTAGTAAAAAATGAAGCTATTGGAAAGTTGGCACTCGAAATGGGGTTACATAAATATTATATTATTTCAAAACACGCAGAAGAGAAAAAGACACGAACAAATCTAAAGAAGCTAGGTTGTTTATTTGAGGCGTTCCTAGGTGCTCTGTTCTTAGATTTTAACAAGATTGACGTTTTAGACGAAGAAGGATGGTTTAAAAACGTGTTTGTTACTGGACCAGGATTTCAGATTGCTCAAATTTTTATTGAAGGGATTTTTGAAAAGCACGTTGATTGGGTGAAATTAATTCAAGATGACGACAATTACAAAAACATTCTTCAGGTGAAAATTCAAAAGAAATTCCAAGACACTCCTCACTATATCGAAATTAGTCACAATGATGATTATGGATACGAAATGGGGGTATATCTGTGTTTAGGACAAAAAATCCACGAGGTTCGAAAAGAGAATGCTTCTAACTTTAAAGCATTTGGCTCCTTTGAAAACATACAATCACGATTCGAGACAGAAGGCAAAATATTTGTTTATTTGGGTAGAGGAATACATAAAATTGGTGAATCAAACTATGGAAACAATTGTAGACATAATACCCAAACCCAACGAAACCTGTTTTATGGAAATTAATAATACATTGGCGAAATATTATGATACACTCTCGAATGACACGCAAAAACTGACAAATTCCGTTAATGCTATCGGAATAAAAGAATATATGAATAACTTTGAAATAAAATCAACAATGATGTTACAAAATATACATCAACCAATATATTCTTTTATATCCGCTAGTGAAGAGCGAACAAATAAAAATATGAATGATATGAAGGAAGTGAATGATGCGCAATATAAACAGTTAATTCATACGGTGAATGATACCATTCAAAAATCGGTTAAATGTAATCAAGATATAGATATGAAAAACGATAAAAAAACAATGATGTGTCTATTGTCTGGGATATTCAGTAGTGCCGAGTTGTTTAAAAAACAACAAGATTATAATACAATATTGATGAAACGTCTTCGTAAAACGAATATATTTTTACATAGTTTTGAAACAAATAATAATTTGTCATTAGAAACCGTAAACAACTTTCGTCAAAGAATGAATGATGAAAATTGCTCTGGTATATTAATATCACATAATAGTGGTATTTCTACTACGTCTGATTATGAGATTGAGATACAAAATAACAATGTGTTGTTGTATATTCATAATTTGGATTATTCTACTGCAAAGCTAGAAGTTGGAGTTCATATTATTGATAATCTACATACAACTCTCTATCAAACCACATCTCGAACCAGCACAAATGAAAATTTTACCATACCGTGTGAAGTATTGGAAAATATAAATAACGAATACCAAATTTTTGTAACACATAAGAACAATTTGACTGATATGGTAAAAGATAATCAAAAAAAAATGCTGTCCCAGATAGATGATTTCAAATTTCCATTTTTGGAAAAATATTTGTCAAGCAAGTATTCGAAAGCAAGTGTCAAACCTGGATATAAATGTGATATATGTAAATTATATAATGCGCACAATTTGAAAGCACTTGCCGCACATAAACGCGGATGTACGCGCAAACACGGTGTAAAACCTGCTAGTCCCGAACGGTTAAAATGTATTACGCCTATTATGTTTGAAAAATGAATATATATAATGATATAACCACAATTGTATATTTTGTAACATAATTTCTAAATACAATCACACCAAGCTCGTGTGTTTAGAAAATATTTTTTTTGCGTTTCATAATATATAAGTGGAATATATAAAATGTATTTCGGTTACGGTGGATTCGGTTATGGTGGATTCGGTTATGGACACGGTTATGGTCACGGTTACGGTCACGGTTACGGTCACGGTTACGGTCGTAGAAGATGGGGACGGCGATGGGGGCGTCGGTGGTAAATTACGATTACAAATAATTCTTGTAAGCATAATTTTTATAAATTTGTCAAATAACGTCCAAAACAATTGCCAAAATATATGAATAAATGGACCGTACAAACCGCTTTTATTTTCATTGTTATAGATGAATCATTGCCAAGCACTGAATATACGGGGTCACTGGTTCTCCATCTCCAAGGAATATATATGAAAAATACCCAAACATACAACCATAGATAACTATATAACAAAGTAGCTGTATTAAATTCATATGTACACATTATATTTGAACTACCGTGATACACAGTATACATACTTATCAAATAAGGAACGGTGTGATTTAATTGTTCATGAATCCAAAGTAAATTTTCACTGACACCAGTATTCATTCCAACTTGGTCTACATCTTTCATACCAAGAAAAAAAATCGCAAGATAATATCCAGTAGAAATCGCAAAATGAATATTATGTGCGACTGGTAGAAATGGAGTATAATAATATGACAAAAAATTTGCGATATGGCTAGTATCTGTAAGTCTTATCATGTGTTTCCATACTAAGATTACAATATATGACATTGCAATCTTTTTATATTTCTTTCAAATTTATATTCTGTAATAGTAAAATACTATTTGTAGTTTTACACTTCATATATGCTTTGGTTTAGAATTATAAGTTTGGTGTTTTTCATTTTATAAGTTATATATATATATAAAGATAATGCCACCTCATGATAGTGATAGTGAAAGTGATACTGGCAACAGTGGAAATGGACCTACTGGCAACAGTGGAAATGGACCTACTGGCAACAGTGGAAATGGACCTACTGGCAACAGTGGAAATGGACCTACTGGCAACAGTGGAAATGGACCTACTGGCAACAGTGGAAATGGACCTACTGACATATCATTGAATATACCCGTAATTGTAAATGATTTGTCTAATACAATCATAAGCGGTGTCGGTTATGAAATAGAACACGCTACAGGCACAGATATTTGTGATAATGATGTAATCCAAACTACATTTGAGACAACCGAACCCGAAATATATGACCCACAGATAGAACAAGATTTATCCCAAGTCGTAAATACATATGACAATTTGACAACCACAGATGCGTCAGGAAATATAATAGATAGTTCCGCAAACATTCTTTTGGATGAAATAAAAGGGTATGCTTCTGAACTGAAATGTTCTGATTTTCACGGTAAGGGAACAATCGATGATTATAATGAGTTGTTTATAGCGGCTTCTAGGATTGCGAATGAAACAAAACAAATGGAATTAGATGTAGATATTGAAGGTTTTGATGAATTCGCACAAGCGGCTGACGATTTGAGTGAACTATTCAATGGGTTCATATTAAAACTACAAAATGTAAGTGTCATTACTGATATAAATTTTCTTACCTCAATTGCGTCTGCTTTACGACGAATAGTGAACTTGTCAGAAACATTTGGTAGATTTAAACAGACTATTATTTCAACATCCGCAATACAAATTCCAAAATCCGCCCAGGAAACGAAAATAGTGATCGACGGCGTGATGGATGAAATTAATTGCGCTATGAACTACATCGAGTATTTTGTAAATCCGATCGATGCATCCCTTTCAGACGCACAATTATCCATAGAAGAAAAGAATATTATTTCAAAATCAGTAGAAACAATTGATAACTGGAACACGTTATGTGAATTTGGAGTAACTATCGCAATGTCCGGTGATGAAAATATTTCATCTATACACCAATCGAGTGAAGAATTAAAACAAACCACCCTATCGTTAAAGAGTGCGTCAAATAGATTGCGAGAAAAATTAGCTGTTTATAATATTTATTAACCATACATTTGTAACATTGTAATCACAAATGTATATTTAAAAGCGTGTATGCTGTCGTTTAGAAAACAATATGTATATATATGTTATAATATGTCAAAACGAAATTCGTATTACTCCTCTTCTGAGTATTCACAAGAAGAATACTCGTGCGATGAACATATCCCGAAAAAACCTAAATGTCGCTGCAATAAATGTGAAAGACGATATAATTGTCATAAAAAAGAGCGACTATGTGGTTCTAATCAACAAGTCATTCGCGCGTCTACTTGTAATAATAAATGCAGGTGTCATCAAGAAAATAAAGATAACCATTATATTATTATTAAAATTAAAGATTGCAAGTAAATAATTACAAAACCGAATGGAATAATAGAAACCGTAGTATTAAATTGTAATTAGTAATCTACAAAGCGTATCTGGTGTTAAATTTAAATCTTTGAATATTATTTAGTGTATATATACTATATAATGTCTGACAGTGATTGTGAAGACAGAAATTATTGCGAATGTGATAGGCGTAGAGGATACAAATGTCACAATTGTATAAGTAAATCTACGTGTAATAGTAGAAAACATCATAGTAATAAAACCAAGTGCAAGAAAATCGTCCGAGTTGGAAAATGTGGACGTGATGGAACAGATGGGAAAGATGGTGAAAATGGTCGCGATGGCAAGTGTGGACGTGATGGAAAAGACGGATGTGATGGAAAAGACGGAGAGGACGGACGTGATGGAAAAGATGGAAAAGACGGATGTGATGGAAAGGACGGCGAAGATGGACGCGATGGACGCGATGGTATTGATGGATGCGACGGAGCGGATGGAATTGATGGAAAGGACGGTTGTGATGGAAAGCGTGGTTGCAATGGAACAGACGGAACGGATGGAAAAGATGGTCTCGATGGGTGTGATGGAAAAGATGGACCCCTTGGACCTCACGGACCAAATGGTTGTAAAGGTGACGCCGGTGCAATTGGTTGTCGCGGGCGAGACGGATTTAATGGAAAAGATGGGTGTGATGGAAAAGATGGTGATGATGGAAAAGATGGTCACGATGGACATATTGGGTCTACTGGACCCAAAGGTTGTACCGGAGATGAAGGTCATACTGGACCAAAAGGCTGTACTGGGGATAATGGACCAATCGGACCAAAAGGCTGTACCGGAGATGAAGGTCATACCGGACCAAAAGGCTGTACTGGGGATAATGGACCAACCGGACCAAAAGGCTGTACTGGGGATAATGGACCAACCGGACCCAAAGGCGAAACTGGGGATAATGGACCAACCGGACCCAAAGGCGAAACTGGTAATGAAGGTCCTACCGGACCCAAAGGCGAAACAGGGGATGAAGGAGCGACCGGACAAGCCGGTCCTACCGGTCCCAAAGGCAACACTGGTGATGAAGGAGCGACCGGTCCCAAAGGCGACACTGGTGATGAAGGAGCGACCGGACAAGCCGGTCCTACCGGTCCCAAAGGCGACACTGGCGACGAAGGAGCTACCGGTCCAGTAGGTCCTACCGGTCCCAAGGGTGATAAATTTGAATTTAATATCGCAGATTTTTATGGATTAATGAGTAATAGTGGTGTAAACGATAATCCATCGGCAATCTTACCAGGCGAATCTATAAATTTCCCAAGTCCATCCGTAAATCCATTTGGAACTATACAACGTGATGGAGGCACGAGTAATACTAATTTTACATTACCAGCAGATAGTATTTTTGAAATCATGTTTCAAATAGTTATTCAAAATACAGGCGAATTGGTAGTTGTATTGAATGGAACAGAACTATTAGAAACTGTTGTAGGAAAATCAGGAGGCGGTCAATTAGTTGGAACGTGTATTATATCAACACCTACAGGGACAGACTCTATAATTAGTATTCAGAATCCATCAACCGCAGTTGCGGGTGGTTTACAAATAGATGAGTCTTCAGGTGCTCTCACTCAACCATTATCGTGTCACTTAGTAATCAAACAGTTGAAGTAAATTTGATTTAATTTGATATTTATGTTGTCAAAATGTATATGTAGTATATAATGACAACACCGTCACCACCTAGAACACCACCCACAGTAGTTAATACACCTGAGACAGTAGGTTCCGATACACCTGATGAAACATTCGAAAATGACGGAAAAGTAAATAATCTAAAAACACCTTTACATCGATATAATCTTCAAACACCTCCCGTTAAAGATAAGCACCCCCCAACACCATCTACAATAGTAGAAGTACTTTATCAGAATAATGGTCGTAGTTATATTTTGTATAAAAAAAATGCAGAAAACAATTATGTTCCGTTTACAACAAGTGATAACCCAAATAATATTTATTATAAGAATAAAGATAAGTTTGAACCATATACAGGTGCTACCCAATTTTTAAAAACAGTTCCTTGGGCGATGAATCTAGGACCAGATATCAAGGCCGCCACAAAATCAAAAAAACGGAAGCGTTCCAAATCAAAGTCCAAATCAAAGTCCAAATCAAAGTCCAAATCAAAGTCCAAATCAAAGTCCAAATCAAAGTCCAAATCAAAGTCCAAAAAAACAAAGAAACAGAAGCGTTCGAAAAAGTAAAAATGAAAATTTTAAAAATGTATAGATATGTATTCCGAACTAACTGGTGGAAATAAATGTGTGAATGGTTCTACCTTCAACAATAAAACAAAGCGTTGTAGAAAAAACTGTAAACCTTCGCTACGAAGAAACCCAAAAACTCATCATTGTCGCAAAATATGTAAATCCAATGAGAAGCGTAATAGAAAGACGTTGCGTTGTGTTCCCAAGTAAGTGATTACAAATATGTTATATATTTGTAATGAAAATTATAATTTAAATACATTTGTAAAATACGCCCAGAAAAAGATACCAACAAAACATTTAGAGAACAAATCCAAAATATTGTAACCGAAATTCTTGGATATATCTTCCATAAAATAAACCACACCATAAAGAGTCCATAATATTAAGAATGTGAAATATAATAACATATTGTCAAAATTATATTTTTTACTTAAGAAAGTATTATAAATGTATCCATATAACCCCGCGAAAAAAACAAACCCCGTAATATTTGCGAATAATTTATTCATAACCCCTGTCTCGCCTAGGTATCCAAAACCAAGCATACCATAATTTAATAATAAAATTACGAGATAAGAAGAAATCGGTAGAGCACCACCGTTGGTATTATATAAAAACACGAGAACAAGAACAAGTAACATGATAGGTGTTGTTATCGCCCAATCAGCGTATCTGGTACTATTCATCTCTTTGTAGTCAATAACGCCCTTCTTTTCAATAGAAGTAATGAACTTTCCATAAAAGAACGCAGCGATGATAGATATGCATGTTTCTAGATTCATTATATTGCGGATACGCTTATCATTTGTTCTCATTGCTTCAATAAATGTGATTGTTCCGGTTGTCATTAAGAATACATATGTCATATAAAAACTATCCAGGGCAAAATCGGTGTAATTTAACATTTTTATTCTGTATAAATATACATGATAAAAAAATTGAAATGAGATTACAAATAATATCATAGTAAAAAGTAACAAAATGTTTACCCGAAGTAACAAAATGTTTACACGAAGTCGCAAAGTACATCCTGTGGTTGAAAGTGACCTCGAAATAACGGATGTAGATATCGACTTCGATTATGCGTCAAAATGTTGGCGCGAGAACAAAAAGCAAATCGGCAATGGGATGTTTGTATATATATGCGGTGATACACTTAAAAATGGTAATTTATGTAAACGAGTCTGTAAAGACAATGAAGTAAAATGTTATCAACATAAATGATATAAAAAAATCCGTCTATTCTAATATATAGAATGGATAATATTCAATTGGAACAGCAAGCACCTGCGTCGTCACAACAAACACAAGTACCAATTACAGAAGTTCCTATTAATGATGATAATACAGCACTGAATGTAATGGTTACGTTTTTGAGTATTGCGCAGAAGCGCGGAACATTCAGCATTGACGAGTCGGCAAAGGTATGGGAGGCAATCAAGCGGTTTGTTGCTCCTTCCGGTCAAACGCCCACTCAAACCTCACCTTCAGATAGCACTTTATAATTCATAAAATAAAAAATATATTTGTTTTTTATTTTATCTGTCAACAATCATCAAGATAGTTTTGGCATGTTTCGAGAAATTCTTCATCAGTCGGCGTTGTGGTTTCTTGGTATTTCGCTTTCAAAATAGACAACATAATTTCATTCAATTCATCCATAGTTGCGTTTAATCGTATAATTTCCCCTGTTTTGATATTGAAAATTTTAAATACTTTTACCATATCTTCTATGTTTGATGTATATATATCGGTATTTAGATACCAAATCCAGGCATAAAAAACAACTTGAATGAGGTGTTCTGTAGTAATTTCGCCGGTGCATTTGAGTTCCCAAACAGTAGATTCTGTAATTAAATCGGTTCTCGCGGTAAATCGAAAATGATAAGCAGGACCTAGATGTTTAAAGATTAGTTCATCCAGACGTTCGTGTTGTTCGTCATCACTTTCATGAATGATGGTTTTTTCGGCAATAGGCATATCATATTTACAATCGGGTTCAATGACATCTCGCATTCGTGCTTTGCAAGTGTCAACAATTTCTTGCGATAACCAGGTATATTCGTCGCGTTCGATTTGCATAAGTTTGAAATAAAGGAGTTCTTGGACTGCGATACTAACATTTGCGGTATATAAATAATCGTCAATGTTCTCTAATTTCTCTGGTAAATCTTGAATCGTTTGTCGTAAAAAGTGACAATTTTTCTCTCTAAGACGGTCATTATTGCGATAAATAACATCGTATAGAATATTTTGTTGTAGGTCGGCTTCTTCATTGGAACCGCGATTTCTATATAAACTATCATAATACATGTTCGGTATAGCAATTCCATTTAAATCACTTACCTCTTCATAGAAGCCTTGCTTGGTTTGTATAATATTGGGAATATCAAGAGTATCCAATTCAACCGTTTCTTTTATAAAAATCCGGTCTAGTATCTCGGTAATATTTTCAATCACATTTTCGGGTATGAATTTAACTAATTCAGTTGGTGTTATTTTATGTTTTTTGATAGATTGATTGTTGAAATCATCGTCGGTTGCGTCCTGTTGAAAGATGGTTTGATGTTGTCCTTTAAAATCGATATAATCGCGATTCTTCATTTCGATATGGTCTAATTTCATAAAATCGAGTGGGCGTGTTCTCCACGAAGACTCTTCTAATAAATATAATCCCTGTGTTGCTCTGGTAACAGCAACATACAATGTATTTGGACAAACATCTTTTGGAAGGTTTCGTGCGAACCACGTCATATATGAGTTATCAAATCCAACTACAAATACATATTTGCGTTGTCTACCCTTTGCGGTATGAAAAGTCGAAAACACAAGTTTGCCCTCTACTACGCGGTCATCCATTTTACCGTGTTCAAACATAGGAACGTGACAAGGTATTTTTTTTTCTGTTAGTTTGTTCTCTAATTTACGTATACTATCATTGGTTCCTTTAATCGAATTTGCAAGAACAAATATTTCACTGGGTTTTACACCCGAATCAAGTAGTCGACTAATTTCTCCGTAAACAACTTTTGTAATATTATCTTTGTTATTTCGTATATATTTGACAGGGACATCTTCTTTACACGAATTCATCCTATCTTCTCCCAAGAGAACATCGTTAATAAAATGGCGCATTTGGTTCGTAATTCGAAAAGACATTTTCATGGTTCTTTTTTGGAACACATTGGTTCTCAATAATGAAAAATTAGACCATATTTTATCACCGAGTGTTAGAAAACGAATATCTGCCCCTTTAAATTCATACAATCCTTGCATGTAATCGCCCAAAATGAGAAGTTGTATTGGAGAACCCATATCTCTAACCAATTTCACCATTAATTGAAAATATAGAATCGTCATATCTTGGCATTCATCGAGAACAAGAATATCAATGTTCTCTATTTCTGATTTTGGAGGAGTTTTTTTATATAAGACGCGACGTATTTCTGTATCAGTATATCCAACATCGGTATAATATCTTTTTAACAAACTATGAAACGTATGGACGCTCAAATTAGTAATATTTTGTTCTTCAATGCTCTTTTTTACATCAGCGCGTAAGGAAGAATTGTATGTCATTTGTAATATCTGTTTATTTTGCAGTTCTCTTGCAATAGATAAAATGAGTGTTGTTTTACCCGTTCCTGCAACGGCATCAACTAATACATTATCACCACCTTTCACAGTATCCAGAATATATTGCTGTTCTTCACTGAGAGTGATCATTGTTAATAAATAAGGTCTAATACAACATAGATTATCATTTCTATATCTTTTTACATAATTCTTTGAATGTAGGTTCTCGATGAATCTAAAAAAAGTTTATTTTACATTGTGTATAACAATTAGTTACATACAATAAATGTAATATTGAATTACAATATCTATTATAGTTTTATTTTTATGAATAAGAGAACCTAGACTCAATAATCAAATCTCACACGTTTTGTTTGTCTACGCTTACGGTTGCCCTTTTTACGAGACCTTCTGTGTTTTTTACCACCGATTGGACCTTTGGAGTTAAAAAAACCTGCGACACTGTCTGCAGCATTTGCCAAGATGCCCTTATCATTTTCCGTCTTTTGTTGTTCTTTATTGTCAGAAGTATCAAGTTCTCCCGGTGCCATAGTTTCTTTTGAATCTTCATTGACGGATTCATTAAGTTCTTCTAGTTTCATACTTCCTTTTGAATCTTCATCGTCGGATTCATTAAGTTCTTCTAGTTTCATACTTCCTTTTGAATCTTCATCGTCGGATTCATTAAGTTCTTCTAGTTTCATACTTCCTTTTGAATCTTCATTGTCGGATTCATTAAGTTCTTCTAGTTTCATACTTCCTTTTGAATCTTCATTGTCATCTTTATCGTCATCTTCTTCATCAGAACTACTATCATCAGAACTACTATCATCTTCCCCAGCATCTTCCTCATCAGAACTACTATCATCTTCAATCGCATCTTCAACAGATGTACTAGGTATTTCTAGATTTACTTCAACTAAATCTTCCATTTTAGATGATTTCGAAAGAATTGCTTCTAATATTTCATTTTTTGCGTTCTCAATCGCATTAATAATAAGTTGATATTTTTTGGTGGATTTCCCGTTAATTGTATTTTGGCTCATCGTATAATATAACGCTGGAAATTATTTATTACAACGGAATGCGTAAGCAAATGTCCCCACACCGAGTAAACCTAAAAATAACCCAAAATGATACGAGAATTGCATGCTCTTATACATTTCTAACCAAGCTTTCGATTGTTCCAGATTATCAATATGGTCTAGCATATAATTTTGTTTTGGGGTCAAAATATAGTAAAAATAATTAGACAGGAATGATATCATAATTGTAAAACATACAAACGACGTATTTGACATATGAATCTTAAATATTTGTTTATTAACAACGAAGAACAATAGAGAGAGAACCAGTCCTAGTATAAACCCGGTGTAATATATTTGGGTTCTCTCTTCTACAATTTTGTTGTATATTTCAACTAAATGTTCGGGTAACTGTGATTCATATTTATTAACTGTCTCAGATGTAGACATTGAATTCGTCATGTATATCATACCAATTATGAATACACTTGATATCATACAAGTAACACGACAAGGCATAATATATATATATTATAAGATTTTATATATACATTATAATAGCGGTTCTTCATCGTCGGGGTATAGAACACATAGTCCAATCATAATGGATAGAACTAAACCCGATAATATAATAAGAGCTTGTAAAACGATTGGCATTTATAGAATACAATTCTAATATTTTTCATTAATTTGAACGTTGTGTCCTATTATTTCTGAAAGTCTTGATTTTTTGCCGGAAAGTTTTGTTATTTTGAATTCCCCTAAGAAGTTTCAGTTGTTTCAGGGCGTTTTCTCTGGTGGCGCATTTTGCAAAAGTTTTTTTTGTTTTCGGGTTATATACACGGTAGCATTCTTTATTACGGACTTTTCGGGTTTTGTATGGCATTTTATATAATAAATACACAGATTAAATCAATCGCGACACATAGATATTTCCATTATATACCACCCCGGTTTGATATTGTCCGTTTGACGACACTTTCAGACTTTGCCATTCTAATATTTTATCAACATCAACATCTGTTGGGGTTTCCCAGATTTCACCAAAGGTGGTAGATGTAAATATTTTACCACCTTTTGCGACTGCTGTTTGATACCTCCCATTTGCTGATATTGAAATATCTTGCCAATTTTGGTCTTGTATCGGTAATTCTTCTTTTACATTCCAACTAATACCATAATCACTGGATACATAAATTTCACCAATCACTTCAATCGCGGTTTGGTATTTACCATCGGATGAAATTGCTATACCGTGCCAATTACGGTCTTCCCAATCTTGGTTGAGTGAATTTAAATTGGCGGTGGACCATGTTACGCCATAATCATCTGATATATAGATATCCTCACTTGCTATTGTCTGGTATCTACCATCATACGACATTGATAATCCACCGGTTGGAAACATAGAGATAGAATTATAAATGTTACTATTCTCGTCTGAATACCGGGTCCAAGTTTGTCCGAAATCTGAAGATTGATAAAATGAATCACCCGAGGAAACAATTGTTTGGTATTGTCCGTTTAACGAGACGCGAACAAAAATATTCGACCCACCAAGATTATACGTTTCGGTCCAGGTTTCCCCATAATCACTAGACACAAAAATATATATCCCGTTAGATGCGGTCTGATACTGTCCGGATTGCGATATAGATATACAATTTGAAAGTGCGTTCCCAATATTATGTTTTATAATCCAGGCAGTGCCATAATCATTTGATACATATATATCTCCGGCTTCTTCGATAGCAGTCTGGTATTTTCCTGATGCGGAAATCGAAACGGCTAACCATTTTTGAACTCCGATAGAATCATCCGTCATATCAACCCAATCTGTTCCGTAATTTTCAAAATTAAAATTTCCGTCATCTGTAAGAATAATCAAAATCGGTACCTTGTAAGTTTGTGTGATATTAGTAACTGAATAGGTTGTAGTTTTGTCTACTAACGTTTGTGTATTGGTATAATTGAATAAATCATCGATTGGTGCGAGATTTGATGGACCGATATTTACAATAGGAGCATATGGTTCATCTTCAATATCTACTTTCAACGTAATACTAATTCCATCTGGTATATAAACCAAATCTCCGTGTAAAAACCCTTCTTTTACACCATAGTTAAATTTTGCGGGTCGATTATCAAACACATCTGTACCTTGAAGATAACGCAGATGGTCGTTAACATTATTCACTTTAAAACAACCTGATAAATCACTAACATATGAGCCAGAAATATTAAAAGTATGTTTATGTAATAATTGTAACAAAGCACTTGCATCAAATACACCTTGATTTACTGTGTATGCCTTTTCTGCCGCGAAGATATTTGAAAATCCATAAGGAGCACCAAAATATTCCATTACCATGTAATTAAAGTCAGAATAAAGAGTTGATAATTTGCCCATGGATAAAATATTATCTGTATTTAAATAATCGAGTATTTCATCGGCGCTAATTTCTACCGTATCTTGTGGTTGTTCGTCATTGACGTCATCATATGAAGAGTGTAATATTTCGTAATTATCTTCATCTTTTGTTATTCCTAATTTATCATTCATTCTACGAGCACTAAATTTAATTTGCAAAGAGTCAGTAACGTTATATGTATCTAGTGGCAATGCTAATGGAACGGTTCCCATATCTTGTTGAACTGTAAACCCCCCTTCACCTGTAAATGTTTCATTATCACCACTACTCATTACTATATTAGTAGAAAAACAGTATATCATTTTTACGATAAATTATCTAAACGCAACAAAACGGGAACTTGGACGTTTTTTCTTAATAAAATAGTTTCAACGTTGTTATCATCGATACACGTAACATCAAGATTAAATGTAAGACCTTTCTCAATTAAAATCAGGTCACCAGCAAGAAATCCATCTGCCATAGTTAGATTTGTGCGGTTCGAAAAAGGGTCACTTACATTTATATTTCGTAACAAATTATTAATATCATTAACAATAATATTTCCATTGAGTTTATAATTATTGTTTCCTTGACTATCGCTAGATTGTTGTGTTAATATTTCAATAAGTGTTGTTTCCGTAAATTCACCTCCACTTATATCATAGGTTCCACTTGCGTCAAAAATAGAAGGAAAATCCAATGGATAATAAAAGTAAAAGTTCGTATTACGTAAAAAGTCTCTATAAATAGAGACCAATTTACCCAAAGAAATGATATTTTGTTTGGAAAGATCCTTTAAAAAATCTTCGCTAGTGATTACGAGTTGTTGTGACGGGAAAATACCATTCGAATTATACGATGTATCAATAATGGTTTGATTTGTAGTGTCTTTTATTAATCCAATTTTTTCATTAAATATGCGCACATCAAATGCGATCTGCAAAGTATTCGTCAAATCATATAATTGTAGTTCATCATTACCGGCATATTCGATTATACCAAAATCTTGATCTATACTTAGTCCACAAGAACCTAAAATCGTATAAAAATTTCCAATATAAGCATCTTTTACTGGATCCACACCAACAAAATCTATTAATCCTAAATCGTGTTCTATTTGATACCCATTTGTTCCTTCAAATGCGTTTAAACAATTATCATACGAATCTTTCACAGGTTCAGCGCCAATGAAATCTACAAGACTTAAATCATACATTATAGACAAACTTCCTTCCCCAGTGAAAGTCGTTTTTGTATCTCCTTGATAGATAGAACTGATATCTTGTGTTGATGACATATATTTATTTTTCCCTATACTTATAGGTCATAAAGCATTTTCAAATCTAAACAAAATGAGAAGTTCGAATTGTTCATGGGCAGTATTCTTCCTCTTTCATCAAACAGGCGTATACGTAATCGCTGAATATCTACCGGACCGAAATACCTTCTAGGTTCAGTAACAATAGTGAAATCGTTGTCCATAATTAGACTAAAATAAGACCCTTTTATTGAGATTCTTGCGAGAATATTAGGACTCATAATAGATTCGTTAAATACATTTACAAATTGATTGTTAGCACTATTACAAAAATCATCAACTGCTAAGTAAATATAACGAATTGCGGCGGGTTCTATTACCGTATCCGCGGTATATGTATTACTATCTCGGTATTTTCTATTGATAAATCCTAGATTCCAACCTAGTTTGGTAGAAACATCTACTTTATCTGTATTTCCATTGATGTCTTTTGTAAAATCAAGAGTGATTTTTTGCACTACATCTAATTTGTCTTCGGTTGGTTTGATAGTTACTTTACCTGTGCCAGACCCTGAAGATGTAATATCTAATTCTAAATTGATATACGAAAAAATACTATTTGGTTCCAATAACGTTCCATTTAGATCTTTTGGTGACAAAAAAGAGAGTAGTTTATCAAGTAGGTCTGTTGCGCTATAATTTCCGTCAGGAACTATGACCGTTTTTTCGGAAGTTTCTATTTCATTGGAAGATGGGTCTAATGATTGATGTTCTACACTTAAGTATAAAAAGTTATTACCCAAAATGCTAGATATACCATAAAATGAAACGGGCATTTCTAATGAAGACAACTGCATTGACACAACCTTATTAAATTTTATAGGAAGTTGAACTGTGAAATCCGAACTCTGTGTGGTATATAAATCTCCACGAAATCGCGTATCAATATTCAAATTTTTCGTAATAATGCGCGTATTCAATGGGTTCAGTTTTCCAGGGAAGAAATCACTATTATTTGAATAAACAAACTGGGTCTCTTCGCGTTTTACTAATTCGTCTGTTCGCGGTATACTTTCAGTTGAAGTCATATTAGTCGTGTCTAATTTATGATTCGCAGGTATAGAAGTCGGTTGTTTTCCATTATTACATTTCACAAATATTAGCCAGTTTTTAGCTAATTCGAGAAATTCGATTAAGTCTCTTTTAAACCGCTTGTCTACGTGTCCGCTTGACAATAATTGTTCGCGTATTTGATATTCTTTTAACTCAATATCACTAGCAGAATATTTTTTTTTTGATTTCAGTTGAAAAAAGGTTTCGAGGTCGCCCATGCTATAATTATTTATATCTAAATCGAAGTTGTCCATTATATAATAATTAACACAATAATATTATATCATTTTCTATTATCAATATTATTTCAAGATAGTAGGTTTTATTTTGATTTCTTTTCAGTATATTTACTATACAGGTGGAATATAATGTCATCAAGTGACTATATCGCACTTCGAAAATTAAAAGAATTGCAATCATCTTGCAATGTCGATGAAATAGGCGATCCACTATCTCCAAGTTGGTTCAATGTTCCAATGTGTAATTCAAAAGATTGTAGTGTTGTTTTAGGAACGGGTCCTACAGGACCTGCTGGTCCGACCGGAATTCTTGGTCCGACCGGGCATACCGGACCACACGGGTTAACAAATGGCGGTGTATATACGTTAGTTGCTGATACTGATAATTTTTCGATCAATGATAGTGGTTTTATATTTTCATTTGGTGGTGCTACAAATAGCGGTCAATATTTTGGTGTTCATATCGGTAAACAAAGTGAATTAAATTATATTGGTGTTCGTTCTGCAAGTACACCTACAAGTGTAGGTAGTATTGAAATATATAAAAATGGTAACGCAACGGGAGTAATATTATCTAATATTGGTTTATCTGGTTCATTGATTGATTTAAGTTTGAATTTCAACGTAGGTGATTATATTAATATAAGATGTATAGGAGGTTCAGGTGGCAATGCGGTAACGTGTGCTCTTTGGTTTATAACTGATGGTATTGTTGGACCTGTAGGTGATACTGGACCAATTGGACCGGTAGGTTATACTGGACCAATTGGACCAATTGGACCAATTGGAGAGGTAGGTAATACTGGACTGATTGGACCGGTTGGTCCAGGTGGAACGATTGGTCTAATGGGTCCACCCGGACCAATGGGACCGATTGGAAGTACTGGTTATGCGGGAGACCAAGGAATACAAGGAATACAGGGAATACAAGGAATACAAGGAATACAAGGAATACAAGGACCTACTGGATATACAGGTCAACAAGGAGTTCAAGGAGAAGAAGGAATACAAGGAATAATCGGACATACTGGAGAACAAGGTACACAAGGTATACAAGGTACACAAGGTATACAAGGTACACAAGGTATACAAGGACCTACTGGATATACCGGTCAACAAGGAACACGAGGTATAGCAGGATTTAAAGGAGATATCGGTTCACAAGGACTTCAAGGACTTCAAGGACTCCAGGGTATTCAAGGACTCCAGGGTATTGAAGGAGTCCAGGGTATTCAAGGATTCACCGGACAAATCGGTCAAATTGGATATACGGGTGATAATGGAATACAGGGAATACAGGGAATACAGGGAATACAGGGAATACAAGGAATACACGGACCTACCGGATATACCGGTGATAATGGACTTCAAGGACTTCAGGGTATTCAAGGATTCACCGGACAAATCGGTCAAACTGGATATACTGGTGATAATGGACTTCAAGGACTTGAAGGACTTCAGGGAATACAAGGAATACAAGGAGTTACTGGATATACCGGTCAACAAGGAATACAGGGTATAGTAGGAGTTAAAGGTGAAAAAGGAGAACAAGGACCACAAGGAGAACAAGGCGACCAAGGTCCACGTGGTTTTCTAGGTATGCAAGGTATTCAAGGTGAAAAAGGAGATATCGGTCCACAAGGACTTCAGGGACTTCAAGGACTTCAAGGAAACGATGGAACACAAGGTGATATTGGTACACAAGGTATCGTCGGTCCAATTGGAATTCAAGGACCAATTGGATTAACCGGTGACGAAGGTCCACGAGGATTTCCTGGTCCAACTGGAAGAACTGGACCAACTGGAGAACGTGGTGAAGTCGGTGCAACTGGAGCTGGATTAGATGGAAATATCGACACGGATGTGATATTCGGTAGAAGTTTACGTGTGAAGGAAAATCTTCAAGTTGATGGAAATTCAGTTTTTAATAGTTCTACTACTATTTCAGGCGAATATATAACACTAAATGGAGACAGCATCGGTATAAATGGGTTTACAAATATTTGCGGAGACGTATTAATATCTGGAAATCTACGCGTAAGAAATCAAGAAAATATATTAGAAATAAATACCACCGTAAATAATTACGAAATAATTATTTCAGAAGATTTGTCTATAAACGGATCTATTTTTGTTTCAGAAGATGTTTCTATAAATAATAACCTGTATGTAGAAAACAATACCATTTTGAATGGCGATGTATCATTGAATTCAAACATGCAATTGGATGGCACTTTGAATATTTCGGGTGATATCATCCCAATGTACGCATACAATTCAAATCTAGGTTCAGCTAATATACCATTTAACTCGTTATATTTAAGTAACAATACGATTTCTTTCAATAATCAAGATGATATACAGGATACAAATACATTATCAATTATAGGAGGTAATATACAAACCTTCAATGAAACAAATAATATTACATCTGAAATGGTGACCCGTGTAAATGATAAGATTGGGTTAGGAAAACCAAGTAAAGACGCGTTAGTAACAGTTGATGTTTCTGGTGAATTGTATGTAAGCAATAATGTTGTTTTCAATTCTAATTTTGACGTTACGAATGAAACTATACTCGGTTCGACGTTACAAGTCGCCGGAATTACAGAGTTTTTATCGGATGCTTCCTTGAATTCCAATTTACTAGTTGCTGGTGATGTATCATTGAATTCGAATTTGAATGTCACGGAACAAACCGTATTAGAATCAACATTACAAGTTGTGGGGGTCGCAGAGTTTTTATCTGATGCTTCCTTGAATTCTAACTTACTGGTTGCCGGCGATGTATCATTTAATTCCAATTTGAATGTGACAAATGAAACCGTATTGGAATCCACATTACAGGTGGGTGGAATTACAGAGTTTTTATCTGATACTTCCTTGAATTCGAATTTGTTGGTTGCTGGCGATGTATCATTTAATTCCAATTTGAATGTGACAAATGAAACCGTATTAGAATCCACATTACGTGTGGGTGGAAAAACTGAATTTTTATCTGATGCTTCCTTGAATTCCAACTTACTGGTTGCTGGCGATGTATCATTTAATTCCAATTTGAATGTGACAAATCAAACCATATTGAAATCTACATTACAAGTGGGTGGAAAAACCGAGTTTATATTGGATGCTTCATTGAATTCCAACTTACTGGTTGCGGGTGATGTATCATTTAATTCCAAATTGAATGTCATCGAACAAACTATATTGGAATCCACATTAAAAGTTGGTGGAAAAACCGAGTTTATGTTGGATGCTTCATTGAATTCCAACCTACTGGTTGCGGGTGATGTATCATTGAATTCCAATTTGAATGTGACAAATGAAACCGTATTGGAATCCACATTACAGGTGGGTGGAAAAACTGAATTTTTATCTGATGCTTCCTTGAATTCAAACTTGTTTGTTGCGGGTGATGTATCATTGAATTCTAATTTGAATGTGACAAATGAAACTGTATTGGAATCCACATTACAGGTGGGTGGAAATACTGAATTTATGGCTGATGTTTCATTGAATTCCAACTTATTAGTTGCCGGAGATGTATCATTGAATTCCAATTTGAATGTATTGAATCAAACCGTATTAGAATCCACATTACGTGTGGATGGAAAAACTGAATTTTTATCTGATGCTTCCTTGAATTCCAACTTACTAGTTGCGGGTGATGTATCATTTAATTCCAACTTGAATGTGACCGGTCAAACCGTATTAGAATCCACATTACAAATTGGGGGGGTCGCAGAGTTTTTATCTGATGCTTCCTTGAACACCAACTTACTTGTTGCGGGTGATGTATCATTGAATTCCAATTTGAATGTGACAAATGAAACATTATTGGAATCCACCTTATATGTAGGTGGAAAAACTGAATTTATGTTGGATGTTTCCTTGAATTCCAACTTACTGGTTGCTGGTGATGTATCATTGAATTCCAATTTGAATGTGACAAATGAAACCGTATTAGAATCTACATTACAGGTGGGTGGAAAAACAGAGTTTTTATCTGATGCTTCCTTGAATTCCAACTTATTGGTTGCTGGCGATGTATCATTTAATTCCAAATTGAATGTGACAAATGAAACTGTATTAGAATCTACATTACGGGTGGGTGGAAAAACAGAGTTTTTATCTGATGCTTCCTTGAATTCCAACTTACTGGTTGCGGGTGATGTATCATTGAATTCCAATTTGAATGTGACAAATGAAACCTTGTTGGAATCCACCTTATATGTAGGTGGAAAAACTGAATTTATGTTGGATGTTTCCTTGAATTCCAACTTACTGGTTGCTGGTGATGTATCATTTAATTCCAAATTGAATGTGACAAATCAAACCGTATTAGAATCTACATTACAGGTGGGTGGAAAAACAGAGTTTTTATCTGATGCTTCCTTGAATACCAACTTACTTGTTGCGGGCGATGTATCATTTAATTCCAACTTGAATGTGACAAATCAAACCATATTAGAGTCCACATTACAGGTGGGTGGAAAAACAGAGTTTTTATCTGATGCTTCCTTGAATACCAACTTACTTGTTGCGGGTGATGTATCATTTAATTCCAACTTGAATGTGACAAATCAAACCATATTAGAGTCCACATTACAGGTGGGTGGAAAAACAGAGTTTTTATCTGATGCTTCATTGAATTCAAACTTGTTTGTTGCTGGTGATGTATCGTTGAATTCCAATTTACACGTACAAGGCAATACTACATTAAGTGGCGATTTATTAATCTCCGGTGGATTTACAGTACAACGTCTAACGAATGTTATAGAGATAAATACTACTGTAAGTAATTATGAAATTATTGTATCAGAAGATATATCTTTAAATGGTAATTTATATACAAGCGGCGATGTATCATTTAATTCTAATTTGAATGTGTCAAATCAAACCGTATTGGAATCTACATTGCAAGTCGCAGGAATTACTGAGTTTTTATCAGATGCTTCATTGAATTCCAACTTGTTTGTTGCCGGCGATGTATCATTTAATTCTAATTTGAATGTGACAAATCAAACCGTATTGGAATCCACATTGCAAGTCGCAGGTATTACTGAGTTTTTATCGGATGCTTCATTGAATTCCAACTTGTTTGTTACGGGGGATGTATCATTTAATTCTAATTTGAATGTGACAAATCAAACCGTATTGGAATCCACATTACAAGTTGGTGGGATTACTGAATTTATGTCAGATGCTTCATTGAATTCCAACTTGCTAGTTGCCGGTGATGTATCATTTAATTCTAATTTGAATGTGACAAATCAAACCTTATTGGAATCCACATTACAAGTTGGTGGGATTACTGAATTTATGTCTGATGCTTCATTGAATTCCAACTTGCTTGTTGCCGGTGATGTATCATTTAATTCGAATTTGAACGTCACAAATCAAACCATATTGGAATCCACATTACAAGTTGCGGGTATTACTGAGTTTTTATCGGATGCTTCATTGAATTCCAACTTGTTTGTTGCGGGGGATGTATCATTTAATTCTAATTTGAATGTGACAAATGAAACCGTATTGAAATCCACATTACAAGTCGCAGGCATTACAGAGTTTTTATCGGATGCTTCATTGAACTCCAACTTGTTTGTTGCGGGTGATGTATCATTTAATTTTAATTTGAATGTGAAAAATCAAACCGTATTGGAATCCACATTACAAGTTGCTGGAAAAACCGACTTTTTATCGGATGTTTCTATGAACGCTAACTTATTATTAGCGGGTGATGCTACACTCAATTCAAATTTGAACGTGTCAAACGAAACTACTTTGGAATCCACATTACAAGTTGCGGGAAAAACAGACTTTTTATCGGATGTTTCTATGAACGCTAACTTATTATTAGCGGGTGATGCTACACTCAATTCCAATTTGAACGTGTCAAATGAAACTACTTTGGAATCCACATTACAAGTTGCGGGGAAAACAGACTTTTTATCAGATGTTTCTATGAACGCTAACTTATTAATAGCAGGTGGGGCTACACTCAATTCCAATTTGAACGTGTCAAACGAAACTACTTTGGAATCCACATTACAAGTTGCGGGAAAAACAGACTTTTTATCAGATGTTTCTATGAACGCTAACTTATTAATAGCAGGTGGTGCTACACTCAATTCCAATTTGAACGTGTCAAAAGAAACTACTTTGTGGTCCACATTGCAAGTCGTGGGAAAAACAGACTTTTTATCGGATGTTTCTATGAATGCAAACTTATTAATAGCAGGTGATATTACAAACGATTCCAATTTGAATGTGTTAAAAGAAACTATTTTGGGTTCCACATTACAAGTTGCGGGAAAAACAGACTTTTTATCGGATGTTTCTATGAACGCGAACTTGTTAGTAGCAGGCGATACTACGCTAAATTCAAATTTGAATGTCACTGACCAAACCGTATTAAGCTCAACATTACAGGTGGGTGGAAAAACCGAGTTTTTATCTGATGCTTCATTAAATTCCAACTTACTAGTTGCCGGTGATGTTTCATTTAATTCCAAATTGAATGTGACAAATCAAACCGTATTGGAATCCACATTACAAGTGGGTGGAAAAACTGAATTTATGTCTGATGCTTCATTGAATTCCAACTTGTTTGTTGCCGGTGATGTATCATTTAATTCTAATTTGAATGTGACAAATGAAACAATATTAGGTTCCACATTACAAGTTGGTGGGATTGCTGAATTTATGTCTGATGCTTCCATGAATTATAACTTGTTAGTAGCAGGCGATGTATCATTGAATTCGAACGTGTATATTAACAATCATTTGAATATATCAGGCGATATTATACCACTGCACGCGTATAACTCAAGTTTGGGTTCAATAGATAAACCTTTTTCGTCCCTCCATTTATCAAATTCTACTATTTATTTTCAAAATGATATTGATGATACTGCAAACACGTCATTATCAATAACAAATGATGAAATCGAACTAACAGATAACGCAGGTAATAATTTTACTACTGTGACCAGTTTCGAGAATAAGACGGGTATTGGTAAAAAATCGATTGACGCCACGAGCACATTAGATGTAAATGGTGACACTTACGTAAGTGGTGATGTATCATTTAATTCCGACTTTCACGTACAGGGTAACACTACAATAAGTGGCGATTTATTAATAAATGGCGGATTTACAGTACAAAATATAACAAATATTATAGAGATAAATACTACTGTAAATAATTATGAAATTATTGTATCTGAAGATATATCTTTAAATGGTAATTTATATACAAGTGGTGATGTATCGTTAAATTCGAATTTGAATGTGAAAAACGAAACTTCGTTGGAATCCACATTACAAGTTGGTGGAACCGCAGAGTTTTTATCTGATGCGTCCTTGAATTCCAACTTACTGGTTGCCGGAGATGTATCATTTAATTCCAATTTGAATGTATTGAATCAAACCGTGCTGGAATCCACATTACAAGTCGCAGGCATTACTGAGTTTTTATCGGATGCTTCATTGAATTCCAACTTGTTTGTTGCGGGGGATGTATCATTTAATTCTAATTTGAATGTCACAAATGAAACCGTATTGGAATCCACATTACAAGTCGCAGGCATTACCGAGTTTTTATCTGATGCTTCCTTGAATTCCAACTTACTGGTTGCGGGTGATGTATCATTTAATTCAAATTTAAATGTGACAAATCAAACCATATTAGAATCCACATTACAGGTGGGTGGAAAAACAGAGTTTTTATCTGATGCTTCCCTGAATTCCAACTTATTGGTTGCTGGCGATGTATCATTTAATTCCAAATTGGATGTCACCGGTCAAGCCGTATTAGAATCTACATTACAGGTGGGTGGAAAAACAGAGTTTTTATCTGATGCTTCCTTGAATGCCAACTTACTTGTTGCGGGTGATGTATCATTTAATTCCAACTTGAATGTGACAAATCAAACTATATTAGAATCTACATTACAGGTGGGTGGGAAAACCGAGTTTTTATCTGATGCTTCCTTGAATTCCAACTTACTTGTTGCGGGTGATGTATCATTGAATTCCAATTTGAATGTGACAAATGAAACCTTATTGGAATCCACATTATATGTAGGTGGAAAAACTGAATTTATGTTGGATGTTTCCTTGAATTCCAACTTACTGGTTGCTGGTGATGTATCATTGAATTCCAATTTGAATGTGACAAATGAAACCGTATTAGAATCTACATTACAGGTGGGTGGAAAAACAGAGTTTTTATCTGATGCTTCCTTGAATGCCAACTTACTTGTTGCGGGTGATGTATCATTTAATTCCAACTTGAATGTGACAAATCAAACTATATTAGAGTCCACATTACAAGTGGGGGGAAAAACCGAGTTTATGTCTGATGTTTCCTTGAATACCAACTTACTTGTTGCGGGTGATGTATCATTTAATTCCAAATTGGATGTCACCGGTCAAGCCGTATTAGAATCTACATTACAGGTGGGTGGGAAAACCGAGTTTTTATCTGATGCTTCCTTGAATTCCAACTTACTTGTTGCGGGTGATGTATCATTGAATTCGAATTTGAATGTGACAAATGAAACTATATTAGAATCCACAATACAAGTTGGGGGGGTCGCAGAGTTTTTATCTGATGCGTCCTTGAATTCCAACTTACTGGTTGCTGGTGATGTATCATTTAATTCAAATTTGAATGTCACGAATCAAACCGTATTGGAATCCACAATACAAGTTGGGGGGGTCGCAGAGTTTTTATCTGATGCTTCATTGAATTCCAACTTACTGGTTGCTGGCGATGTATCATTTAATTCCAAATTGAATGTCATCGAACAAACTATATTGGAATCCACATTACAAGTTGGTGGAAAAACCGAGTTTATGTTGGATGCTTCCTTGAATTCCAACCTACTGGTTGCGGGTGATGTATCATTTAATTCCAATTTGAATGTGACAAATGAAACCGTATTGGAATCCACATTACAAGTGGGTGGAAAAACCGAGCTTATGTTGGATGCTTCCTTGAATTCCAACCTACTGGTTGCGGGTGATGTATCATTTAATTCCAATTTGAATGTGACAAATGAAACCGTATTGGAATCCACATTACAAGTGGGTGGAAAAACCGAGCTTATGTTGGATGCTTCCTTGAATTCCAACTTACTAGTTGCCGGTGATGTATCATTTAATTCCAAATTGAATGTGACAAATCAAACCACATTAGAATCCACATTACAGGTGGGTGGAAAAACAGAGTTTATGTCTGATGCTTCCTTGAATTCCAACTTACTAGTTTCAGGTGATGTATCATTTTATTCCAAATTGAATGTGACAAATCAAACCACATTAGAATCCACATTACAAGTGGGTGGAAAAACCGAGTTTATGTTGGATGCTTCATTGAATTCTAACTTACTGGTTGCCGGTGATGTATCATTTAATTCTAATTTGAATGTCATGGAACAAACCATATTAGAATCCACATTACAAGTGGGTGGAAAAACCGAGCTTATGTTGGATGCTTCATTGAATTCCAACTTACTAGTTGGTGGTGATGTATCATTTAATTCCAATTTGAATGTAACAAATCAAACCACATTAGAATCCACATTACAGGTGGGTGGAAAAACCGAGTTTATGTTGGATGCTTCATTGAATTCCAACTTACTGGTTGCTGGCGATGTATCATTGAATTCCAATTTGAATGTCACGAATCAAACCGTATTGGAATCCACATTACAAGTTGGGGGGGTCGCAGAGTTTATGTTGGATGCTTCATTGAATTCCAACTTACTGGTTGCCGGTGATGTATCATTTAATTCTAATTTACACGTACAAGGTAACACAACATTAAGTGGCGATTTATTAATAACCGGTGGATTTACAGTACAAAACCAAACAAATATTATAGAGATAAATACTACTGTAAATAATTATGAAATTATTGTATCGGAAGATATATCTTTAAATGGTAATTTATATACAAGTGGTGATGTATCGTTGAATTCCAATTTGAATGTGACAAAACAGACCGTATTGGAATCCACACTACAAGTTGGCGGGATTGCCGAGTTTTTATTGGATGCTTCCTTGAATGCGAATTTATTGGTCGCTGGCGATTCTTCCTTGAATTCCAACTTGTTTGTTGCCGGCGATGCATCATTCAATTCCAAACTATTAGTAGGAGATGATGTTTCGTTCAATTCAAAATTATATGTAGACGGTGATGGAACTATTAATGGAGATTTATTTATAAATGGAGAATTTACTGTAGCTACATTAAACATTTCAGATTTAACTATTCCAGGTTTTTTAGATGTTGTAGGTGATGCTTCTTTGAATTCCAATTTATTTCTTACTGGAAATCTGAAACAACTACAATCGTCGGGGGCTTTTCATCAATTCTAAAAATCACCAAATTTTATATAATGATAATTTATAATGTCAATAGCAACTTTAAAAAGGAAGACCCAAACAAAATATAATAATATGAGTGTTGGAAATACTCACGGGTTTTCTATCAATGGAACACATAGAAACCAAGGGTATGTAGGACAAACATCATTATCCAGATCATTGCCAAGAACATTAATGAAAGGTAACGCTGTACGTGGTCATGGTGGATGTTGTGGAACATATAATGTAGGACCCATCGTTCAGTCTGGTGTAAAGTCTTTAGAAGACTCTTCTGTTATCAAAAAATCTGTATTGGGAACATCCGGACTAATCAGTACAAAATACAAATGGATAAAACGACCACAACCATATACTTCGGTAAAACCTGACTCAAATAATAATACAAATATTCAAGGTTTATATATTACATCTGTCGCAAGAAAAGCATTGGAAGATGAAAAACAAAATATTTTGAATGGATGTGTCAACTTGAATGTATCTACAAATGCGTGTGCCAATAATATGTTTAAATCACCTGTATCTTGTTATATTACCAAGCCAATCGGTGAGTATCAATCTCTGGACAGCAGTGTATATATCAACCAAATATCTTCCAAATGTCAAGAAAATGATGAATTTCCCATGTCCGCCATCGGACAAAGTTTTACAACGTGTGGATAAAATTGAATATTTCATATCAACATAATAATAACAAATAACCTTTATTATTATGAATTCGAACAATCCAGTAGAATTAAATGAATATTTAAAAACACTATCACAAAAAGAACTCAAAGCATATGAAATCGCAAAATCACACCTGGGAATGACTTATCAATATGACAAAACGATTGGATTTATGGAATGGAAGAAAACAACCGAAAACGCAACTAAAAATAGGTCCTAATTATCTATATCAATGTTACTTGCACTGGATTTTTGTTTGAAATCTTTATAACTTAATACTTTTTTTTGTAATGACGTTTCTGCTTCCAAGTTACCAATTAAAGATGTTTGAAATCCATTCATATGATACACTTTTGGTGTTTTCTTTATAAATGAAAAATCTGATATTTTCCCAACACGAACAAATTTATTTCGCATATATTGTATATTTTCTTTTTTATCGTCTTCGGACACATTGTTTGTTCCATCTTTGATTTCGGTAGTTTTTTTGCTTTGATTAGAATATTTTTTTAACTTAGCAAATGGTGCATTTGCTAACGATATCGCGTTTTTATTTTTGTTGTTCTTTTTTTTGTCAGAAGGCGTATCTTTAAACAATATATCAATAAGAGGGCTTTGTTTTTCTATTGTTGTTACTTCATTATCTACAAACAAATCACGACAATAAAAAGAATATACATATTTCATGGCAATCGAGTTTAATATTTTGTAACTCAAACTACTTGTATCGGAATAATATGAAAATGCTAATTTATATGGGTCGTAAAACATAATAATATTACAATTGGGTGTATTTATAAATAAATTTCGCGTTTTCCAGATGGTCTCTAATGTATTCTTTTCATCACGCAAAGTTTCATCTAATCGTGTTCTGTCATAAAATTCGGGTTCAATATTCGTATTATAATCAATACTAGTATTTTCACCTTTTATTTTAAATTTTTCCTCTGCTTTTTTAATAAATTCGTTTTTTTCATCTATAATCGTAGTAGGTTTATATTCTATTGATAATGAAAAAATGGATCGATAAAAACGATACAGATTCGAAAATATATTGTATATTAATCTTTTAAATGGTAGAATATAATACAACATTGTGATGCAAAGTATCGGAATATTATGTTTATATTTATTCATAGTTGATTATTAATTCTCATAATCCCAACCGTCCGTTTCTAACTGTTCTTCATTTTTATCGTAACACGTTTCACACCAGACATAAGATTCATCACTGTCTTCAAATTCATATATAATATCATCTGGTTTGGTTACAACAGAACATAATTTACATTTTTGTTTCTGTTCGGATTTCGTTTTTTCGTCAATATCCTTTACTTCTTGTAAACGAAGTTGGAATAACTGTTTGATTTCTTTATCTAGAAACGGTATTTCGATACATTCATATGTTTTATATGCGTTATTTGGATGAAGACGGACCAAACATAGGTTCGTAACTTTTTTATCATATTTATGTTCTATTATGGTCTTATATATGTTTAATTGTAATGCGTAATGCCAAAAATTCGTATCTGGGAGGTGCGAAATGCAAGGGGTAGTTGAAAATTTTCCAAATGATGTTTCACCGGAAATTTCTTCACATCGTTTCCAATCATATATTTGAAGTGTTCCGTCCGGATTTTCAAATATCATATCTATCGAACCAGATAATTTCAGTTCTTCATAATAAACCATCCATTCTGTGCGATATGGTTTGAAATGCGAATAATCTTCAAGAAATTTATTGAAATACTCATATTCGATACTTTCATTTACTACTGGCATATTATTATAAAAACACTCTATATCATAATGCATTTTTGTTCCCGCCGCAGCAGATGTATCACGTTTATTCTCCCACATTGTTTTTATTTCTTCAGCAGTCATTTTATAATACTTATATTCCGGGTCATTTTTCCACTTTTTACCTCGTAGTATATTCCGTATAGTTGTATCGGCATCAAAGTCCGCAAAATGATGATGATTCCAAGTGGTCACGGATGTATACCCGCCTCTATCGCCAAGAACAGTATATATATGTGGTCCTTCTTCGAATGAAATATCCTTGTCGCGGGGATGTGGATTTATTTCAGCGAGATAAGTAGGAACAATCATTGATGACATTGTATAAAAAATATACATATAATAGTAGATTCATTTCTAAATCAATTTTACATAATAATACCTGTATCTGTTAATAGTAATGTTTGTAATTTCTGTCGAACCGGATTAAATCTACGTTGGTCTGATACCCGAACATCATTTATTTTCAAATAATAAATCGCACTTTTTTCAATCAATTCGTCACTATTATCTATAAGAAGAATGTTTTTGTCATACCAATGTTTATATGCCACTTCAAACCGATAAGATATGCGCCTTAAATGTGAATACAGTATATCCGTATTTATTTGGGACCATTGTGGGATACCCAACTGATTGTCCTTATCCCGTGATTTATTATAAATATAAAACCCATTTTTTTTATCAAATGTTCTTATCGGCAGTTTTTCAATATCAGTATTTGAAATCGCTGTTTCAAACAAAGCAATTAGGCCATCTGCTAATGTTGTTTCGAACACAAGTTGTAATTTATTGCTTACATCGGGGATAAGAATTTTTGACAACCATTCTGTAAATGTAAATTCCATTTTTGACAACTGTAGTTCTGTATTCAATAGTTCAATAACGTTTATTTTTCGCTTATATGCTTGTTTATACACGCGATTTTCATTTTCTAATTTTCCTATGCGTCTCATCATATCCTGCAAAAGTAAATACATATCTTGTGATGAAAGATTGTTTTGTGAATGGTCGTGACATTCTCCTTGATTTTCCGCCTTCGAATTATAAAGAAAGTTACACGTTAATTTATGTCTATCACAATTGTATTTGTGATGAAATTGAGAACTACAAGTGCTGCAGTCATACATAGTTATTGATATTGTTGTATATATATATGCATTGGCGCATTTTTCAATTTTTCAATATATTTAGTAATAACAAACAAAGAATAAAACAGCGAATTAATTACATCTTATGTTTAGAGTTAATTTATTTTGTATCTATTTGTATATATAAAATCATGCTAACTGATATATTCAAAAATAAAAGATTACAAATTATACTCATTTCTTTAATTGGATTGTTTCTACTTACACAAGGGTTAAAACAATATGGATTATATGAAAATATGGAGACCAAACACAATAAGAAAGAAGGACTAGTCGGACAAGCATCCACCACAGTTGACGTATATGATTTTTAGAAAGTTACACGTTAGTAATAATATATAATTTTATCCTAATTATATAATATAGAAACAATATGAGTTCGTTTAATAATGATTTATTTATGGACCCCCAGACGACGCAATATGGTTCCCATATGGTTATGACAAATGTAAGCAAACCTAACAAAATAAAATATGTAAATATTGATACGAAATTTAGTGATGATTACGCAAATAATAATGTATCTTGTAAATCAAATACACACACTATTACCCTACCAAATAGTATTACAAACATAAAAACAGTGGCCATTACAAATATTGAACTCCCAATGACTTTCTTTAATATTTCAGCGGACATTGGTAACAACGCAATGCAGATTACAAATTTGTCTCTTGACCCTGACGGCACTTATGAAAACAATGGAAATGTAATTAGTATTATACAAGACATTAGTTCTGGTTATATTAATTCCGACAATAAGTATGTTGATATTATCATTATACCAGATGGACAATATACACCCGCCACATTTAAAACGACAATAAACAAATTATTTGATAATATTGGACGAAACGTTCAAGAAAACGTAACCGATTCTTCGCATCCATTTGATACGTCTGACCTTCGATTTGATTATTACCAATTAACAGGAACAAAAGGATATAGATGTATGTTTTATTCAGTAAGATCATCGATTCAAATCGATTTTTCTATCAACGAACACGGTAGACAAGATACATATAACTTCAAGAATTCGTTGGGGTGGTTATTTGGTTTTCGGGCAGTAGACCAATTAATATATTATGATCCAGCCGAGGTTGGATATTATGACCGCACAAATCAATATGATAATAGTGATGGATATGGACCATTCGGACAACCCATTGTTTATGCACCTTCCATTAGTGATTTTAACGGACCGAGATATCTATATATTGCAATGGAAGAGTTTAATAAAGGGAATCAAAACTCTTTTGTCTCGCCAATATCCACAGCAGTTATTAACAAAAATATTATCGCACGCATAACTCTCGATACACAATTATACGAGTATGGTACTTACTTACCTGCTAATAACAAAAATGGATTATTACAATCTGACAAAAGATCTTATAATGGAACAATAGATATACAAAAACTTCAGTTTCAAATATTGAATGAAGTGGGAAAACCGATTTCGTTGGATGGGTTCGACTTTTCACTTTGTATGGAAATCGAATATGAATAAAATTGAATAATATGAATATATATGAATAAAATTATATACATTCAATATGAGCGATACTAAAAAACTATTTGATATATTCAAATATAACCCTACAAATAATATTACAAAAACAAATACAGATGGCGAAAACAATTATCGATTCACCACTGCGAAGAAGATTGAATTGCCAACAACGACCCCAATGAAACAACCACGCATAGAAGATGTAGATAATGATGATGAAACAGATATAACCAGTTTATCTGACGAACAAAAACACGCGTTCGAGTATTTTAGAAGGGGGAAGAATTTGTTTATAACTGGACCAGGTGGTGTTGGTAAAACACACCTTATTAAACATCTTATCGACTATGCTAAAAGTGAAAATAGACACGTTCCAGTTTGTGCTATGACCGGTTGTGCGGCTATATTATTAGATTGTAATGCGAAAACACTTCATTCGTGGAGTGGTATACGTTTAGCAAAAGGGACAAAAGATAGTATAATTAAATCCATATTACGCAATAAACACGCAAAGGCTTCCTGGCAAAACGCAAAAGGTCTCATTTTAGATGAAGTCAGTATGTTATCTAGAAAAATATTTGAAATTATTGAAGAATTAGGGCGTATAATCAAGCGCGACACGCGACCATTTGGTGGGATGCAAGTAGTATTTACAGGGGATTTCTTCCAATTACCACCAGTTGGAACATATGGAGAACCGGACACAGAACAATTCTGCTTCGAATCACCGATTTGGAGTTCGGTATTTCCTATACAGAACCATATAAAATTAACAACAATGTTTCGTCAAAAGGACCCGATATATATAGAAATATTACAGCAAATTCGCGAAGGATATATCGACGAAGACAAAAAGAAAATATTACAAGGATATGTAAAAAGAACATATGACGTTGAAAAAATGAATGGTTGTGTTCCTACAAAACTCTTTGCCATTCGTTCCAAGACAGATTACACAAATAACATGATGTTTAAAAAACTAGACGAACACGAACACGTATTTGACATCCTACAAGAAACCACTTGTAAAAAAATGAAAGAAACGGGACGGTCTTTTACAACTGACGAAAAATATCGCTGTTCTCAACTAAATTCAACAGAAAAACAATTTCAACTCGACTACTTGATTAATAATTCACCGGGTAATCAGGTTCTTCGTCTAAAAAAAGGTGCTTCTGTTATGTGTATTGTAAATTTAGATATTGATAATTCGATTTGTAATGGTTCACAAGGAGTAATTGAAGATATAATCGAAACAAAACCCGCACCAACCATTCAGGTTCGTTTTACAAATGGTATTGTTAAAAATATATCCCCCTATTATTGGCAGTCGGAAGAATTTCCGTGTATTGCGATAGGACAATATCCACTCGTTCTTGCGTGGGCGCTAACCATTCATAAAATACAAGGTGCTACGTTAAATATGGCCGAGATTGATGTTGGACAAAGTGTATTTGAATACGGACAGACATATGTCGCATTATCGCGTATAAAATCTTTGAACGGATTGTATTTATCCTCGTTTAACCCAAATAAAATCAAAGCAAATCCAAAAGTTGTCGAATTTTACAAAAAAATCGATAATGATGTCTCAACGAAAAAGACACCGGCAATTGAAGACAGTTCAATATTTACATATCTTACAAATCCAAATAATGCACCGAATAATGATGTTAAGAAAATCATATTATAATTACATAAAAATAGTATCATATATATATTATGGTTGCGGGTAGTATATTACCTGTTACGATTTACAAAAATCAGTTATATTTTTTGTTTGGAAAAGAAAATCCATTAGAAGATAGCGCGAAGGGATGGTCTGATTTTGGTGGGAGATTGGAAGGTAATGAAACACCATATCAAGCAGCACTCCGCGAAGGTGCTGAAGAACTGACTGGTTTTTTAGGAGATAGCAAAGAACTTAATAGACTTATTCGCAAAAATGGCGGAACATATAAGATTACTCACAACAAATACCACGTCCATATATTTTTTTTGGAATACGACGAGAACCTACCTAAATTGTTTAACTTAAACCACAAATTCTTATGGGATAAGATGGATGAAAATGTGCTAGCAGAAACGAAATTATTTGAAAAAATAGAAATAAAATGGTTTTCTATGAAAAATATCCGCAGTAATTTAAAACAATTCCGTCCGTTTTATACTGATTTACTTAAAATAATGTTCTCGCAACAACAACAAATATTGGACTTTATAAAGTCAAAACAGAAATTTTAGTTTTATTTAAGTTCAGTATAAGAGAATAAAATGCGTCATAATTGTATACAAATATATAGAATTATGTCTTTCAAAAAATATGGTGGAACATACAATACAGAAAGAGGTAGTACTATTTCATATGGAACCATTATTGCAGACAGGGTTATGATTAGAGAACGTACCGCTACTGCCGCAACCATTCAAGCAAACTTAGATGTAAAGGGTGATATTATATGTGATTCCGGCTTAAAAATTGCTTTAGACGCATCGTTTGGTACCACGAATAATAATTTCATAACCACATATAATACACACGTAAAATCGAAACTTTCATTTAATAATGGTTCTTATAATACAACAATTAAATCATATATAAGTGGTGATGGTTCTCAGATAGGTATAGGTACAATTACACCACAAAGTTTTATTGATATAAATACCGAATTAACTAATGCTTTTGCGGTAAGGTCATCTCAAGGAACTATACGTAATATATTGACACAAAACAGCGCAACATCTGGTATTGCTGTCAATACATCCGGGAATAATAGCACACTCGGATTTTTTGTTGGAGATATAAATGCTATCAGTCCAGTTGAAAAATCGTATATTAAATATACAAATCCCAATAATACATTAACCTTATCGGCAGGAAGTGGTAATGTAGATATTTCAGCCAATACCTTGAATTTGAAAGTAAATACGACTAACTTTGAATCACAAAATACAAATTTTTCTTCAAATATGGCGGTTTCGAACCGCGGAGGACTGACACAAATATACAATGAGACACTTACTATTTATGATAATAGTATCAATCTATATAATTATGAACAATACCCGACATCGCTTGCAAGTAGTGGATACGCCGCAACGTTTCTTGCAGGAAATAATGTTTCAAATACGAGTATTAATTTAGTAACACCAAATAAAACGGGGGTTTCTCTTACCGGTGGTGCGTATATGGATAATTCATCTAATTCAATGGCGATAATTCAATTACAAACGGAGAATGATAATACGTATATTCCTACACAGATGATGGTTTCTAATAATAATATTGATTTACACCGTTCTACTACTGGTATTAATACATACAATCCTCGTTCAGGTTCTCACGTGATGGATATAAATGGACCGGTTCGTATTGGTAATGGAGATGTTATTCTCCGATATTCAAATACCTTTGTTGTGAATGATATAATGATTTCAAGAACAGATCCAAATCATATTGTCATGGTTGGTGGTCCACAATCGGCTGATTCATACGTTTATAAAAGTAATGATAGAGGTAAGACATGGGACAGACAATTGTTTGCTACATATAGTTCGTTTCAATCATTTTCATTATTTGTTAAGTATAATATTATTTCAATGATTTCTGAAGGAGGATCATATATAAATATAAACTCAAACATAGATATAAACACAAACACCGTTGGCCTCAATCGGACATTTACACTGAGTAGTCTGAATAACACATATAAATATGTAAGCACATATATGGTTTTGAGTAATGATAATAATAATTATGGAATATTAGTAGCCAGTACAAAAACCACCACCGGTGTGGGTGTCTCGCGATTACATTATGCAGTCCAAAACAACACTACCTCGCCAGTTTCAGTCAATTTGTCATTAGATACTGCTTCAGATATGGATGGAATAAATAATACGGTTTTTATTGTAGGAAAAGGGATTCAACAAATCACGTACGTCCCTGGATCCGCACCTACTTCAGTGGCAACCGTAAATACATCAAACGACTACCAAAAGGTATACGCATTGACTACTGATATTGTGGTTGCGAGTGGTAATAATATTATATCATATACAACTAATGGTGGTTCAACTTGGAATGATTCAATCATTATATCAACAAACCCAAGTAATACAAAAAGTATCCATTTGTATGACGCAACATATGGGATTATTGTTTGTGTGAATGGTGTGATATTATATTCGATTGACGGGTTTATTACTTGGAGACAAGTTAATAATGAAATATTTAAAGCATCTGGGTCTCCTTATTTAAATGACACAAGTAAAATAAACAATATGATTATGATTTCTAAAAAAGAATTTCTTATTACAACGGTTGAAACAGAATATTCAGACACAAACAATACAGGCAAATCAAATGTATTATACGGTTATTATCCAAGTATATTTGAAGAACATAACAATATTGTATTAGATATTAGCGGTTCTATCAATACAAGTGGTTCGGTTTATCAGTTTTAACTTCCAGTTTTTCATAACAAATCGTGTTTGTTATGAAAAATAAATACACATTAAATATATAGAGTATTGTTTCATGAGTGATTCAAATCGTCTCAAACAAAGTTATTTTCGTGGATTTATTGATGTAAGTGGGGATATTTCAATACAAAATAACCAGTCGCTGAAAATATATGACGGTGTTGATATTGAAAATCATCAGTTTAGTATAAATTCGAACGAAATAAGTGTGTTCGATTCGAATAGTGTGTATCAAACGATAACAACAGACAAATTAATACATATAAAAGATTTAAGCGAGAACGTTCAAAACGCTATTACCAGTTTAACAAATAAAACAGAAAATATCAGTCTTACGGATAATAGTATGAATATTAATACAAATGTTGGTATCTCTGGTTCTCTCACGACGAATGGTATAGTCTATTTGAATAATGATATCATACCTACAACTGATAGCGTGTTTGATATTGGTTCACCCGAATATAGAATTCGGGATTTATATGTATCAAACAATTCTATTTGGGTTGGAGATGAAAATAAAATAGGCGTTTCATCTGACGGAAACATTCAATTCCAGAAAAGAAATAAAAACGTGGTTCCCTCTATTCTACGAAATCTACCCATTGTAACTAAGGACCACGTTAGGGCTTTTTTTAATATAACTGATATATCAACCCTTAAATTAAACCAATGGTTAAAATATGCCCGTTCATTAGATAATACAATTAATGGTATACCCACGTCCGACCTGAAAATTCAAGATTTATATAGTAATAATAAGGACGATTTTGAGTACGAACAAGGTGTTCGTATAGGAGAACAAGATATTTCATTCAATAGTGATGTTCGGGTAGACATTTGTGGTAATTTATATGCTCAGTATCCAGACAATTCGATTCCTGTATCTGCGATAGATGGCGAACTGGGTGGTAGTTCTCTCAGTGTTTCTACCATGAACGGAGATACGGTGAATAAATCATTTACGAATATTAATTCTATACGATTTGACGAAGACTCGGGATTTGATATTGACGACTTAAGTAATGGTGCTGTGAAAGTAAAAATGAACAGCACATTTAAATACTGGAAGGTTGACGGACAAAACGATATTGTCGCGGAAGGTCTTGATAGCATGACATTCGTAGCAGGTGATAATATTGATATTACAACCTCTCAAACGCCGAAATCACTGACATTTAGTGTTGATTTATCTGGGGTAGATGCGTCATTGAATTTGAAAGCAGATTTGAATGCTCCCACTTTTATAGGAAATACTACTATTGATACACTAACAGTGAATAACGACGTTGATGTTTGTGGTAATTTTTACGCCCAATATCCAGACGGGTCTATACCAACAACCGCTTTAATTGGTGAAATCGGTATAGATACAAATAGCGATTTGTCATTGAATTCCAATTTTTTAGTCAATGGAACTACTACGCTCTCCACCACGCACATTACAGGGAAAGTAGAAATTAATAGTGATGGCGCGAGTGGCGTTCAAAATATTGTTTTTGCGGATGATGTCACTTTAACACAAATTGGAGAAACTATAACTGGTGTTCTAAACCCTCATCGTTGGTTCGGACACCAAGTCGCAATGAATCACGATGGTACTATTGTCGCTGGCTCCGCACGAAACAACGCAGGACAGTATACCGAAGCAGATGGAAATTCGCAGACTGGTACGGTTAATGCTTTCAAATATGTGGATGGTTCTTGGGTTCAACTAGGACAAACCATTTTTGGAGAAAATGCTAAGGATTACATGCAACAAGTGGCAATTAACGGACCAGGAAATATATTGGTTTGTGGGTCCGGACATAACAGTGATGCCGGGAACGCATTTGGTAGTGTACGTGTATTCCAATATGACGAAGGTACCTCGATGTGGGTACAAATGGGGGGTGACATAGATGGAACCGCATTAGAACAATTGGGCAATTATGTCGATATTAATTACTCAGGCGACACCATAATTGTCACCGCACCAGCATACCAAAATAGTTTGGGACGCTACAAAGTATATACATTTATAAACAGTGCGTGGAGCCTTCTTGGTAATGAAATTGTCGGATTAGAAGTTAGTGAAGCACATTCACCTGGGTGTTCTATTAACAATGAAGGTAATATTGTTGCTATCGGTATTCCATTCGGAAATAGAACGGCAACAAATGAAAGAACGGGTGAAGCACGTGTATATAAATATAATAGCATTAATGACACTTGGGACCAACTGGGTGTTGATATTGAGGGACCTACCGGTGTAGGTGGATATTATGGAACCGCAATTTCATTGAATAGTACAGGAAAATCAGTTATTATTGGAAGTTATATGGCGATTAACTTGGAATTAGAAACATCGCAACAAAACTCAAATGGACTGGTAGAAGTATTTGATTACAATGAAGATACTAATATGTGGGTCCAAAAAGGAACATCTATGTATGGTACGACAATTACACTTCCAGCAATCAGTTTGGATATCAACGCAACTGGTGACATGATAATTATTGGTTCTGGGTGGGAACAAAATACTGACAGTGTTTATTATTCAGGTGGAATATCTGTGTATAAATACATCAACGATGATTGGGTGATGATTGGCAATAAATTATACGGTTCACAGTATATTTCACTTGGTTATTATGTATCAATGGATGACAGTGGAACTAAATTTTGTGCAGGTGCTATTGGAGAAGATAATTCACGTGGTTCGATTTATGTGTATGAAATACCACATACAATAGAAAGCAGTGGCACTCAATTGATAACCAACTGTGATGTATCTATGAACGAACAATTATTTGTCGCAAAAAATGCGCTATTTGAAAGCAGTGTAGATATATGTGGTAATTTCAGAGCACAATATCCAGATGGTTCTATACCAACAAGCGCTTTATTGGGTGAGGTTGGAATAGATACCGAATCTGACCTGTCATTAAACGCGGGTTTATCTGTTGCACACGATGTGTCATTTAATTCTAACGTTCATATTGTAGGAGATGTTACAATAAATAATCATATTATAGTGTCTGGCGACGCATCGTTTAATAGCGATGTTGATATATGCGGTAATTTCAGAGCACAATATCCAGACGAATCTATCCCTTCATCTGCGATTATTGGTGGCGGAGGAGGTGGGGGTAGTGGAGATATTGGTGTATATGTAACAAAAGAAATAGAATATGATGATAGTGATTTCGCAATTATAAAAGAGGATAAAAATACAGTAACTGTTACTGATTATAGTATATTTATTTCTAACGAAGCAAAATATGACGCGGATGGATTTGCTACTATTCGTAAGGACCGACAGCCAGTAATCCCAGAAAACATAGACCTTTCTGGAAATTTTGATATTGCCGGTATTCTTTCGGTTACCGGAAAATTAAGAGGAAACCCTACTACAACTCATATTGATACAACTTACTTCAAGCAGTTCTAAACCTGAAAATCAATTCTAAAATAATAATATGTATAATTTTATTATTTTACTTTACTTTATGCGTTCTCTAACGCAATAACCCTTGTCAATAAATCTGCTACTTGACTTTCTAATGTTGATGTCTTCTGTTTTTCTTCTTGTAATTGTCTATCTACTTCTTGTAGTGCCGCTGTCGCTACCGTCCATATTACGTCTTTATTTAATGTATGAAAATCATCTACTTCCTGCCCGTAGACAAATATTTCATTTCCTGGATAGGTTGTTTTTGTTGTCTTTACCACATTTCCAGACGCATCTACTACTTCATTTCCAGAAGCATCATATTGGATTTCTTCTTGGATTTCGGTTATTAGATTTCCCGAACTATCCAAACTCCCGCTCCAATCTGATAAGTCTTTGTCTACCTTGAAAGTATATTCATCGATTACTTCGATGATTTCTGCGGTTTCTGTTTTGTTAGTGATTGTTCGAAATTCGATTGTCTTATGTAAATTCGCAGATGCGTCCTTACTAAAATCACTTGTTTTGTATGTTGTCAAAGTTACTATATCATTATTGTCTCCACTTACACTTCCCAATTCGTAAATATTTGGTATGGTTTCCTTCAACAAAGTTGTTGAATATGGTAATATTTCGCTTACTTCTTGGGCGATAAATCCCCAGACCGGTTCATCTCCCCTCTTTACTACATCTTTATATGTGTATTTTTTGGGTTTCAGTTGCCGTAGAGTTTCCAATGCTGAATCATCTTGTACATCTACTATATTATCCTTGATACGACTGTCTGAAAATATTATTGTACCAGCAGCACTTATGAATGTCTTTTGTGTAAGTATAGACTCTTCTGAAAACACTGAAATTTGACTATGATTGGTGCTATCGGAGATCTGCGCATTAGTTCTAAGATGACCATATTGACCGTATGAATTATAAGTGTGAAATGTGTCTGCAGTACTAATATTTCCAGCACCAGTTCCAAGTGTTGTAAACCCCGCAGCAGCTATGTGTAATGGTGCTTTTGGAGCGTTCGTGCCGATACCCATGTGACCGTTATTGCCAAAGTTAAATTTAGGCGTCCACCCGTAAGCATCAGTAATAGTATTATTACCAGGGCCCAATCCTAGAGTAGTAGTATGACCACCACCAACACCGGTTGTACCAGCTTGACCAAATGCCCATGCATCAGTACCATTCCAACCCATAAATAAACAAGGTTTTCCTTGTCCGTGAGTTGCGTTATTTTCATCATTTTCTAGTGTAAGAACTGCGTGAGGACGTGCTACTTTAGCCGAAGCCGTGGTACGGTAAAAAATAGAATCACCATGACCAGCGATCTGCCCTGCTACATCCAACTTATATTGTGGGCTGGTCGTACCGATACCGATGTTTTTATTTTTACTGATAGTTAAGGCCTCACCGTCACTGGTCCCTAATGCCATTCCATAATCATTACCAGGCGGGTTGAATTGTATATAAGCTTGCCAGGATACGTGATCCGTAACTTGCCGTATCGTTGTGCTTGCGGTGTACCAATCACCCCCACTGACATCTCTTCGAGTAATAATTTTTAATGCACTAACGTTATCGGTTACAGTTTCAAAATTTGCTAATATGATTTCATCCGCGTAATTACCTCCTAACGCGCCGCCGTAAATATGTAATTTGGCAGTTGGAGCGCTCGTGCCGATACCGACATTGCCATTGTATTTTATTGTCATTGGAGTTCTCCATTTATCTCCATGATCATGTGTATGAAATTGTAAACTCGCTCTACCAGTATTACCAGTAACCTCATTTACAATAGACATTCCTATACGTCCGTTATAATCATTTGTACCAATATTTAAACCATCTACATTTTCAGAAGTATAAGCAGAATAAAACGCTCCATACATTCCCTTCACTATACCATCAAAACCCGTAAAAGAACTATTTGGAATTAGATAGTTCGGAGCGGTAACTGAACTCGTAAAACTTGATGTGTTACTCCCAAGTGCTGTACCATCCGCAAGCTGAAATTGGCCTGCTGTTACAGTGCCAGTGAAAACAGGTGCGCTTAAATTTGCTTTTAGACTCAAATACGTATTCATAGTAGTAATGTCGGCTTTCAAGTTTAACGAAACATCTGTATTTGATTTATTAGAACCTATCAAAGTTGTTATAGTTGTTGAGAAATTGTCATCATCACCGAGTGCGGTTGCCAGTTCGTTTAATGTATTTAACGTGTCTGGAGCACTATTAACCAGTCCAGAAACCGCATTATCAACATATATAATATCTGCTTTTAGATTCAAGGAAGCATCAGTATTAACTCGAAGAGCATTTACAGAAGCATCCAATGTTAGGTCGTGGGTTTCAAGAGCACTTACAGAAGCATCCAAAGCTATATCGTGGGTTTCAAGAGCATTTACAGAAGCATCCAGTGCGATATCATGGATTTCAAGAGCACTTACAGAAGCATCCAATGCGATGTCGTGGGTTTCAAGAGCATTTACCGAAGCATCCAATGTTAGGTCGTGGGTTTCAAGAGCACTTACAGAAGCATCCAGTGCGATATCATGGATTTCAAGAGCACTTACAGAAGCATCCAATGCGATGTCGTGGGTTTCAAGAGCATTTACGGAAGCATCCAGTGCGATATCATGGGTTTCAAGAGCACTTACAGAAGCATCCAGTGCGATGTCGTGGGTTTCAAGAGCATTCAAGGAAGCATCTGTATTTGATTTATTAGAACCTATCAAAGTTGTTATAGTTGTTGAGAAATTAACATCATCACCGAGTGCGGCGGCCAGTTCATTTAATGTATTTAACGTGTCTGGAGCACTATTAACCAGTCCAGAAACCGCATTATCAACATATACAATATCTGCTTTTAGATTCAAGGAAGCATCAGTATTAACTCGAAGAGCATTTACAGAAGCATCCAATGCTATGTCGTGGATTTCAAGAGCATTCACAGAAGCGTCCAAAGCAATATCATGTGTTTCAAGAGCATTTACAGAAGCATCCAAAGCAATATCGTGGGTTTCAAGAGCATTCACAGAAGCATCCAATGCGATGTCGTGGGTTTCAAGAGAATTTACGGAAGCGTCCAATGCGATGTTGTGGGTTTCAAGAGAATTTACGGAAGCGTCCAATGCTAGGTCGTGGGTTTCAAGAGCATTCACAGAAGCATCCAATGCGATGTCGTGGGTTTCAAGAGCATTTATAGAAGCGTCCAAAGCAATATCATGTGTTTCAAGAGCATTTACGGAAGCGTCCAAAGCAATATCGTGTGTTTCAAGAGCATTTACAGAAGCATCCAATGCGATGTCGTGGGTTTCAAGAGCATTCACAGAAGCATCCAATGCTATATCGTGGGTTTCAAGAGCACTTACAGAAGCATCCAATGCTATATCGTGGGTTTCAAGAGCACTTACAGAAGCATCCAATGCGATATCGTGGGTTTCAAGAGCATTCAAGGAAGCATCCGTATTTGATTTATTAGAACCTATCAAAGTTGTTATAGTTGTTGAGAAATTGACATCATCACCGAGTGCGGCGGCCAGTTCGTTTAATGTATTTAAAGTGTCTGGAGCACTATTAACCAGTCCAGAAACTGCGTTGTCAACATATACAATATCTGCTTTTAGATTCAAGGAAGCATCAGTATTAACTCGAAGAGCATTTACAGAAGCATCCAATGCTATGTCGTGGATTTCAAGAGCATTCACAGAAGCGTCCAAAGCAATATCATGTGTTTCAAGAGCATTTACAGAAGCATCCAAAGCAATATCGTGGGTTTCAAGAGCATTTACAGAAGCATCCAATGCGATGTCATGGATTTCAAGAGCATTCACAGAAGCGTCCAAAGCAATATCGTGGGTTTCAAGAGCATTTACAGAAGCGTCCAAAGCAATATCGTGGGTTTCAAGAGCACTTACAGAAGCATCCAATGCGATGTCGTGGATTTCAAGAGCATTCACAGAAGCGTCCAATGCGATGTCGTGGATTTCAAGAGCATTCACAGAAGCGTCCAATGCGATATCGTGGGTTTCAAGAGCATTTACGGAAGCGTCCAATGCGATATCGTGGGTTTCAAGAGCACTTACAGAAGCATCCAATGCGATGTCGTGGGTTTCAAGAGCATTTACAGAAGCGTCCAATGCGATGTCGTGGGTTTCAAGAGCATTTACGGAAGCGTCCAATGCGATATCGTGGGTTTCAAGAGCACTTACAGAAGCATCCAATGCGATGTCGTGGGTTTCAAGAGCATTTACAGAAGCGTCCAATGCGATGTCGTGGGTTTCAAGAGCATTCAAGGAAGCATCCGTATTTGATTTATTAGAACCTATCAAAGTTGTTATAGTTGTTGAGAAATTGACATCATCACCGAGTGCGGCTGCCAGTTCGTTTAATGTATTTAACGTGTCTGGGGCACTATTAACCAGTCCAGAAACTGCGTTGTCAACATATACAATATCTGCTTTTAGATTCAAGGAAGCATCAGTATTAAATCGAAGAGCATTTACAGAAGCATCCAGTGCGATGTCGTGGGTTTCAAGAGCATTTACAGAAGCGTCCAAAGCAATATCATGTGTTTCAAGAGCATTTACAGAAGCATCCAGTGCGATGTCGTGGGTTTCAAGAGCATTTACAGAAGCGTCCAAAGCAATATCATGTGTTTCAAGAGCATTTACAGAAGCATCCAGCGCGATGTCGTGGGTTTCAAGATAATTTACAGAAGCGTCCAATGCGATGTCGTGGGTTTCAAGATAATTTACAGAAGCGTCCAAAGCAATATCATGTGTTTCAAGAGCATTTACAGAAGCATCCAGTGCGATGTTGTGGGTTTCAAGAGCATTTACAGAAGCATCCAATGCGATATCGTGGGTTTCAAGAGCATTTACGGAAGCGTCCAAAGCAATATCATGTGTTTCAAGAGCATTTACAGAAGCATCCAAAGCAATATCGTGGGTTTCAAGAGCATTCACAGAAACATCCAATGCGATGTCGTGGGTTTCAAGAGCATTCACAGAAGCATCCAAAGCGATGTCGTGGGTTTCAAGAGCATTTACAGAAGCATCCAAAGCTATATCGTGGGTTTCAAGAGCATTTACGGAAGCGTCCAAAGCAATATCATGTGTTTCAAGAGCATTTACAGAAGCGTCCAACGCAATATCATGTGTTTCAAGAGCATTTACAGAAGTATCCAATGCGATGTCGTGGGTTTCAAGATAATTTACGGAAGCGTCCAAAGCAATATCATGGGTTTCAAGAGCATTTATAGAAGCATCCAAAGCAATGTCGTGTGTTTCAAGAGCATTTACAGAAGCATCCAATGCGATATCACGGGTTTCAAGCGCATTTACAGAAGCATTCACCGTAACAATATCTGCTTTCAAATTTAACGAAGCATCCGCGTTCAGTGACGCATTAGTAATCATATTTGTAATTGTGCTTGAAAAATCATTATCATCACCCAGTGCTACGGACAATTCCTTCAATGTATCCAGCGCGCCCGGTGCACCATCAACTAACGACGATATAGAAGTGGTTACCGCATTTGTTACATATTCGGTTGTAGCGATTTGTGTAGTATTTGTTCCAGCAACAGCAGTAGGAGCTAGCGGAGTACCATTAAATAATACACTGCCCACGGTCGTTAAGTCTCCATCTATTTCTACATTCTTATTAAAATGAGCGTTCCCACTAACGTCTAAATAATAGTTTGTGTCGGATTCAATGCCTATTCGTATTTTGTTATTTACATACACATTATTGTTTAAACTCGCGTCACCACCTATACGTAAATTACCATTTCGTGCAATGAAATCACCACCACTAATATCAACAAATCCTTTCACATATACTTGTTTGAATAAGTTGGATGACCCACTTAAATCTAACCAGTTTACCATTATATATAAAAATGAGGTTTTTTCTTTTCTATTATAACATAATTGTAACTATATTATAATCTATTTTCCTTATTACGTGTATTCATTCTATTACCATTGGTCGACAATACCACCAACAAACACATTCACGCCAACATTCAGATTTGCGTTAAGCGAAGCGTCTTCATTTACAAATAATTTTGCGTTCAAAGAAGCATCGCCGCCAACCTTAATATGACTATCGGTTGTTACATCACCGACAACATATAACCGTGAGTTGAATGAAGCATCATCACCTATGAATAAATGACTATTGAAAGACGCATCCTCATTTACAAATAATCCCGCGTTCAAAGATACATCACCACTCGCAAACATAGAACCATTCAAGGATATATCTTCGGTAATCACTATATCGTAGTTATTGATAGTTGTATTAATGGTGTATACATCGTCAATCTTATTCACTCTCAAGTTACCATCGATTGTCAGATTTCCGGACACATCCAAGTTAGAACCTATATGCGCCATCCCAGTTACATCAAGTGTGGTTCCAATGGTTACGCTTTCTACAACGTCCAATGTAGAACTTAATGTGGTAGCACCGGTTACACCTAATGTGGATTCCATCGTTGCCGCATCCGCAACATTCAAAGTAGAGTTCAGGGAAGCATCCATTCCTACAACTAAATTAGAACTCATTGTGGCAGTTTTTGTTACACCCAATGTATCACTCATTGTGGCAGCACCAGTTACACCCAATGT
>Ga0208903_1000201_pt1 | contig 58390 bp, 38 predicted proteins | sample AntAceMetag02UKJ_FD_184769 | JGI IMG/M metagenome (GOLD analysis project Ga0208903, IMG submission 184769) | Saline lake microbial communities from Ace Lake, Antarctica - Antarctic Ace Lake Metagenome 02UKJ (SPAdes) (version 2) | ecosystem: Environmental > Aquatic > Non-marine Saline and...
TCTACTAAGATATTCGTATCGATAGCGTCACACGGCATATCTAAACTAGCTTCTCCTGTAATTACTGGAGCTGTTGTATCCTCGATAGTGAATGAATAAGTTACACTTGAAGCATTGCCACAATCATCTACTGCAGTGAAGGTCACTGTAGTGCTGCTAGTTGCTCCACATCCAAGCTCTGTTTCAGATTCAGTCAAACATCCGACAAAACCTATGAATCCTTCATCCATTGTTCCGAAACGGAAATTCTTATTGAATTTTCTCAACGCAATTCGCAGTTGCTGAGGAGTGTATTCAGAACTACATCCGCCTAGCACACTATCAGCGATATCGATGATATCTCCGATTTGTACACCTGCAAGAGCACCTTGTATTGGCATTAGATCTTCCAATGCAACATCAGAAGCGCTAAAGCTTGGGTCGTATAGATCAAATCCAACGTTAAGTTTTGCGGTCAACAAGTGGCTCACAAGAGCATTGTCGAAGCATGTTGGGTCTTCCGCATCCACATCCGGATCTTCTGTACTCATAGTTAAAACTAAATCTTGAGCAGAACCAGTGCATGGAAGGTATACATCTACAGCATCAGCGCTAATAAAGGTCAGATGGTATCCATCCTCAACACATCCTGTAACGATTCCATCAGGGAATACTAGGTCAAAGTTTGCGTCCATATATAATGAAGCATCTGAATCTCCTCCGCTTCCGAAATCACTCTGCTTATAGGTAGTGAAATCGCCTATGTTTATTGTGCAGTCTTCGTAGTTGTTTACCCAGGTAACGTCACCACAGTTGTCAATTGCTTGAGCATCCGTGTTGTTGTCAAGCCAAGCGGCAAACTCATCAAGATTGCCATTTCCATCACACTCAACAACCAAGTCGCTTCCGCCTGTAATCTCAGGAGCTTCATCATCGTAGATGTTAAAATCAATAGATTCAGAAGCCTCATTTCCACAATCATCAATTGCTGTGAACGTTCGTGTTACTGTATAGCTATTTGGACACTCGCCAAGCGTTGTTACGTCAACGTATGACACCGCAGCCTCGACTACATCGCAGTTGTCTTGGGCTTCAGCATTTACTTCTGGAAGATCCCCGTCACATGAGTAGTCACCGCCATCTGGGATGAAAGTAAACTCAGGAGCAGTGTTATCAGAGATAACAATTGTTTGGCTTCTTTCTGTTACGTTTAAACAAGCGTCAGTAGCAGACCATGTTCTGATTAATGTATAATCATATTCACAATCTCCGTCTATTCTCTGCTCGTCTAAGTAAGCTATAACTACATCTGAACAGTTGTCTTCTGCATCTAATAAATCAGATACTGCAGGAATGTTACTACACTCAGCAGACATATCTACTGGGAATGAAGTAAAGTCTGGATCTACGTTATCGAATAAATCTAAGATTTGAACGAATGTAGAAGCGTTTCCACAAAGGTCAGTAGCAGTATATGTTCTGATTATTTCTCCAGCACATCCTCCTGACACTTCTTGGTCAGTATAAGTGATAGATACTTCATTACAGTTGTCTGTGTATTCTACTAAGATGTTTTCATCGATCATGTCACATGCCATATCTAAAGCAGCTTCTCCTGTAATTACTGGAGCAGTTGTGTCTTCTATGATGAATTCTTGAGTAGCCTCTGATGAGTTACCACAAGCATCTGTAGCTGTAAATGTTCTTACTATTACTTTATAACAAGAATCTCCTGATTCAAAATCTGACTGCGTATAGGTTACTAAACTACATGCGTCAGTAGCCGTAGCTTCTGATGCTGGTATAGCTTGATCACACTCTAATGTCATGTCTGCTGGCACTAAAGTGAACATTGGTGCAGTGTTGTCATAGATTTCAATAGTTTGAACTCCAATCGCAAAGTTACCACACTCGTCTTCTGCTCTGAATGTTCTAGTGATAGTGCTTTCTCCTGCACAGTCTCCAGCTTCTTCTGATTCGATTACTGATACGGTTACTTCTCCACAGTTATCAGTGGCCGTAGGCATTACTACTGCTGGTACTTCTTGCTCACAACTTAGTGATAGGTCAGCTGGGAAGAAATCAAATGCTGGATCAGTAGTATCACTTACTACTACGTTTTGAGACTCAATAGTTATGTTACCACAGTAATCTGTAGCTGTCCATGTTCTTACGATAGTGAAGTTATTAGCACAATCTCCGCTTAGTACTTCTTCTGAGTAAGTGATAGTTACTTCTAATCCACAGTTATCAGTAGCTTCTGCTCCTTCTGAGAAGAAATAGTTACCGTTTTCTAATACTGCTACTTCATCACATTCTACTGTAATGTCTGCTGGTACATCTAAATCTGGTGCAGTAGTATCTGTTAAAGTGATATACTGAATAACTGATGATGTGTTTCCACATGCGTCTGTAGCTGTATATACTCTTTCTAATACTCCCATACATCCACCTGAGTTAAGTTCATCTGTGTAAGTAAACTCGATATCTCCTTCACAGTTGTCTGTAACTGTAGCGAAGAACTGATCTGTTTCATTACACTCTACTAAGATAATCTCATCGAATTCAATTACTGGTGCAGTAGTATCTTCTACAAAAATCGTTTGAGTGAATGAAGACATGTTTCCACATGCATCTTCTGCCATCCATGTTCTGATGATCGTATACTCATTGATACATTCTCCTTCTTCGATTACTTCTAAAGGTGTTAATGTAAATTCTGAACAGTTATCTGTAGCTGTTACATCTGCCATAGCAGGAACGGCATCACATTCTACTGTTAGTTCTTCTTGTGGAAGGTTAGCTAATACTGGTGCAGCATCATCAAATACATAGATCTCTTGGATATGTACTGATTGATTTCCACATACATCGATAGCTCCCCATACTCTAGTTACTAATAACTCTGATGGACAAGATCCTACTTCAATACTTTCTGTAGGCTCTAAGTAAGTTACGTCTCCTGTACAGTTATCTACTGCGATACAATCTCCTAAAGCTATAGGCCAGTTTTCACATGACATTGATGTGTTTTCTGGTCCGTCTACGAATACTGGTGCTTGATCATCAAACACAGTTATTGTTTGAGAAGTGATGGTAGCGTTTCCACATTCATCAGTAGCTCTATATAGGTAAGTAAATTCAGTGTTATGGATACAATCTTCTAATCCAACTTCTTCACATTCTTTATCTACGTTTACATCTCCGTTTCCAGAAACAGCTTCACCATCGATAAATCCTTCATAATGGAACCATCCTGAGAATCCTTCATTCGCATTCTTATTGTTAGCTCCTAGTCCACACTGGAATCCAAATAAATAAGATCCTGGGTTGTGAGATAAGTATAACTCATCTCCAGCAAAGTCACCAGTTCCAGTTAATGTAGAGAATCCGTTTACTAATTCATAGTACATCCAATCTTCGAAATTGTCTGCTCCGTATCCTGCGTCATCTTTATACCATCTTCCTTGAGCAGACCAATCTGTCCAATCTACTCCGTTTTCGAACCAAAGGTCTACTAAGAAACCTTCAGCTGCATTAAATTCGTTTACGATAGCTCCTGTTAAATGAGCAGTACCGTCATTGAAGTAGTCTAACTGTCCACCTGCACTCCATACGAAGTTATCAGATGAAGCAGCGTTAAATTCGTTTAACCAAACTGCCCAATCATCACCAGGACCTACGGCCACGCTTAATTCACACGTCTTCGTTAATTCTCCTGTATTAGAGTCAAAAATAACTGCTTCACTAGTTTCTCCAGAACAAGCATCTATAGCCTCTAAATCTAAAGGTGCAGGCACCTCTTCAAGACAAGACACAGTTTGGTCTTCTATTTCGGTAGTAAATTCAGGTGCTTCAGTGTCTTCTAGTGTGATTTCTTGTTGGCATTGGAATATAGCCTCGCCTCCAGAAGAGTATCGTGTGAATGTTCGTTCGACAACAACATTGCAAGTGCTGCCTGGATCACCATCGACAAAGATGTCCTCGTACTCAAAGTATCCTCCCGCACATGGATCGTAATTGCATGCAAAAGGAATTGATTGAACTGTGGGATAGCCGAGGAAATCTGCTGAGTAATCAGAAGTACATACAACAGTAACGTCATCAGGACATTCATCTAGTCCGCATGAAACTGTTTCGCAAGTCATGCTGAATTCAAAAATGCCATTATCTCCATTCCAACCAGAAACTGCGATGTAATAAACTGCTCCCACATCCGAAAGCCACTGGACATACGATTGGGTTCCTTCTGTATCACATGAGGTGTAAGTGTCTGATGGGTTTTCTTCCCATTCACCACTATCATCGTTGCCTGCAAAGCAAGTTAAGCTACCGCAGGATCCGGTGTACACGTTAATATATGTGTCGTAGTCTGTGTCTGGTGAGCATGTTGTGATTTCAATAGCTCCTCCTGTTCCTTGGAGCGTAAACCAAACTTCTGGGGCATCATCTGTGCTTGCATCACTACAATCGTCTAAGCCGGGCGTAGCTGTAGCGCAGCTCGTCAATCCTTCAAACACACCTCCGCAAATTATCTGAGTTGCATTTTCACAAAGATCGTTAGCTACAGGCAAGCAGTCTCCTTCACAATCATAACCATATTCAGCATAAAAACAGGATTCATCATCAATTTGTGCAGCAGGATTAAAGTTACAAGCTGCGTCATCCATGCATCCTTGAGGAACATCACATTCAAGTGTGAACTCATAATTCCCATTATCAGTTTGTCCGTCAAATCCACCAGGAAATCCATGAACTACTATCAAATAAGTTTCACCTAGTTCACTTGTAAAAGTCAAACCTGAACATAATTCCGGAAAATCAAGATCATCATTAGTAGTTAACAATGAAATATCTCCGCATTCTCCAGTATAAACATCTAGTTTAGTATCATAATCAGTAGCGGGGTTACAAAGAGACAATATCAACTCTGTTCCTGTACCTTCTAAGTAAAACCAAACAGCCGGAGCGTTATCACTTTCAAGAGCTAGCAGATCTGGATTAGCTCCTACTGTTGTTCCAGTTATTGATTCTCCACATGCGATAGGTAATGCATCTGCACATAAATCGTTTGTAGGTGCTTGTGCGTTCACCCCAAGAGAGGAAATGGCCACAAACAGTAAAAGCGAAAATCCTTTTAGAATTCCGCTGAACGTTGAATTGGTTTTAGTACAACACTTATTGTTGTTTCTAATTGATGCGTTTGTCATTTAATAGTAATTAATTAGTACGAATTTGTTTATTTCGTAAGAGCTCAGTATTGAGTAGTAGATAGAATTTTCAAATAGTTTATAGTGTAAAAATACAACTTTATATTCATTAATGACTATTTAGTCTAATTAAAAATACGTTTAATCGAAAAAATATCGTCTGTTGTGAGAAAAAGAAATATGTAAATTGCCAGTAATTACATTATTATTGCAAGTAAGTGTACTAATTACACGTTAACCAATTGAAAAAAGGAATAATACTCGAATTAGCCGTTCCCATGAGAAATGAGCCTTCCGATAGAGCGGAAATGGTGAACCAACTGATATACGGAGAACAGTATGAGGTATTAGAGGAAAGAGAGAAATGGATTAGAATAAAAACGATTCATGATTCCTACGAGGGGTGGATAGACTTAAAACAACACTCTGAAAATGGAATTGAATTTATGGAGGGCGCTTATTGCAACGCTTACGCTACAATGAGGCATAAGCAAAGAGGTGAGTTAAACCTTACACCGGGATCATTTCTGCCAACTAAAGAAATCCTTACTGAGTTGAATTTCGAACTACTAGGTCATAATCAGGCCCAAATGGGATTGAGAGAAACGAGCATGCTTTTCTTAAATGCTCCATACCTCTGGGGAGGAAGAACGCCTTATGGAATAGACTGTTCTGGACTTACACAGTTAGTGTTTCGTTTGCTGGGTGTTTCTATCCCTAGAGATGCCTCTGAACAGGTAGAGCTAGGTGAGCAAGTTTCATTTGTGGAGGAGTCTAGAGAAGGAGATTTAGCTTTTTTCGATAATCCTGAAGGTAGAATTACCCATGTAGGAATAATTTTAGAGGAGGGTGGAGCTAAAAAGATAATCCATGCTTCAGGAAGAGTACGAATAGATAACCTAGACCATAATGGGATATATAATGAAGAAACACAATCCTATTCTCATAAACTTAGAACAATCAAAAGAATATTATAACCATGAAAGAATCTGAAAATTTAGATAATATACCGACTGATGTTTCGGTAGATAACGCTCCTAATTATAATGGCGCACTGGCTACGCTAGTCACCGTGTTTTTCTTTTGGGGATTTATAGCGGCAGGAAACTCTGTTTTTCTTGGGTTTTGTAAAGAGTATTTCGATTTAGATCAATTTCAAAGTCAACTGATTGAGTTTGCATTTTATGGTGCTTATTTTATTGGTGCCTTGTTGTTATTTCTCTTTTCTAGCTTGAAAAAGAAGGATATCATGAACAGCTGGGGTTTTAAAAAAGGAATTGTTTATGGTTTAGTTCTGTCGGCTGCTGGAGCTTTAGCTATGATTTTGGCGGTAAATGGAGCTGAGCCAGGAGATTCTTCAGCTTTTGGTTTTGTGTTAGGTGCATTATTCATTGTTGGTTTAGGTTTTGCTTTGCAACAGACTGCAGCGAACCCTTTAGCTCTTTTTTTAGGGGATCCTGACACAGGTTCTCATAGGTTAAATTTAGCAGGAGGAGTAAATTCATTGGGAACAACCATAGGACCTATTATAGTGACTTTAATATTATTTGGTACCGCTGCAAATGCGGATATTGATATCAAACAAGCAATAGCCGATAAAATTTTAACACTCTCTGAAGTTCAATATCTTTACATGGCTGTAGGTGGCTTGTTTTTGGCTGCCGCAGCATTATTCTTTTTATCTAAATCTCTTCCATCAGGGAAGGCAGATTCTAGTTTTATTGGAGCAAATAAAGCACTAACATCTTTAGGAATTCTAACGGTACTGATAGGTATCTGTTTTACACCAATTTTCAGCAGTTATGCTGGCGAAGATCAAAAGCAAATAGAGAAATTAGAGAAAAAAAAAGCCGAAGTCGCAAAATCTTTAAATGCTGCTTATAATGGGAATTCAGCGGCTACTTATCCTGATGTAAAATTAAAAGACTTAACTATAGATCAAAGAGTTTCTTTAAGCAAAGAGAAAGCACAGCTCTACCCAATAAAATCTAGTGAAATCGAGAAAATTAAACAAACCATAGATGGAACAAGGCAGGCTGATGGTTCTGTTTTAGGGGGCTTAAAGCCACCATTAGAAAACACCCGGTTGGTATGGCTCAGTCTAGCATTACTGAGTGTAGTGGGGCTTTTATTCAGTTCTAATCTGTTGGCAGGAAGGAAGAGTGAAAATTGGGGAGCTATGAAGCATCCGCAACTTGTATTGGGAATGCTGGCTATATTCACGTATGTTGGTGTAGAAGTCGCAATACAAAGTAATCTTGGTGCGCTTTTAAAAACACCTGATTTTGGTTCTTTAACTGATGGGCAAATAGCTCCTTATATTTCCATGTATTGGGGTGGATTAATGATAGGAAGATGGACAGGGGCTATAGCTGTATTTAACCCTTCTAAAGGTCTTAAGAAAATTCTTCTTATAGTTGTTCCATATGTGGCCTTTGGAGTGGTTTTACTCTTAAATTTCATTTCTGGATTTGAGGTAGAACATCTCTTTATATTTGCTATTTGTGTAGCCGTTCAAATAGGAGGATTCTTTATTGGTAAAGATAAGCCAGCACCCACACTTAATATTTTTGGTGTATTAGGCTTAGCAGCTATGTTATTAGGTCTTTTTACAACTGGTCCAGTTTCTATATTTGCCTTCTTAAGCGGTGGGTTATTCTGTTCTATAATGTGGCCTTCCATATTTGCACTAAGCTTAAAAGGACTAGGGAAATATACTTCTCAAGGTTCGGCATTTTTAGTAATGATGATTTTAGGTGGAGCTATTATACCGCCTCTTCAAGGAAAGCTTGGAGATATCATAGGAATACATAAATCTTACATAGTATGCGCGTTATGTTTCGCTTATATAGTATTCTTCGCACAACGTGTTCAAGGAATTTTGAAAAAAGCTTAATTGGTATCTATCATCAGCTTTTATTGGAAGTACGGCTATAGTTTATAAATTTGCAACGCAAATAAACCAACCTTATGATAAAATTCGCAGTAATAGGTTCTGGCCATATCGGTAAGAGACATGCCGAAATGATTTCGAGAAACCCAGAAGCGGAGCTAACCGCTATGTGTGATAAGCGCTCTAAAGAGGAATGCGAGAATAACTTCGATGTTCCTTTTTATTCTACGGCAGAAGAGATGCTAGCGAATACTCCTGATACGGATGTAGTATGCATATGCACGCCTAACGGGTTACATGCCGAACATGCGATTAAATCACTAGATTCTGGAAAACACGTAGTGGTAGAAAAGCCTATGGGCTTAACTAAAAAGGAATGTGAAGAAGTGATGTTTAAGGCATTAAATCGTTCTAAGCAGGTTTTTTGTGTGATGCAAAACAGATATTCTCCACCTAGTGTATGGTTAAAAGAGGTAATAGATACTCAAGTGTTGGGAGAAATTTATATGGTACAAACTAACTGTTACTGGAACAGGGACGATAGGTATTATAAAAAGAACCATTGGAAAGGGACTATGGATTTGGATGGTGGAACGCTATTTACTCAGTTTAGTCACTTTCTAGATTTAATGTATTGGCTCTTCGGAGATGTAGAAAATATCAAAGGTGTATTTAAGGATTATAAGCACGAGAATAATACAGCGTTTGAAGACTCCGGTTTTTTAAGTTTTGACTTTTTGAATGGAGGAATAGGGTCTTTCAATTTCTCTACTGCCATCGCTGATAAGAACTTCGAGAGTAGCATGACTATCATAGGAGAGAAAGGAACCATTAAGGTGGGCGGACAGTACATGAATGAAGTGGAATACTGTGAAATAGACGGGTATGAAATGCCTGAGCTAAAAGAAGCTAATCCAGCCAATGATTATGGCTTCTATAAGGGCAGTGCAGCCAATCACATTCATGTGATAGAAAACGTGGTAGACACACTTTCTGGAAGAACGAACATTACGACTAATGCGTTAGAAGGATTAAAAGTGGTAGATATTATAGAAAGAATGTATGCTGCAGCTGAAAGACCAGTAAAAGTGGCTGAAAAAGTACTTAACTAACTCTCTGATTTGAAGGAAAACACCTTCGGTAAAAATGTAGCCACACTAATGATGGGTACAGGTGCTGCTCAGGCTATTACTTTTTTATTAGCATTTATAGTCACACGGCTTTATTCTCCAGAAGATTTCACCACTCTGGAGCACTATGCCATGATACTAAGTGTGCTTAGTGTGTTTTCAACTTTTAAAATGGAACTGGCCATAGTTCAGGCTGATACTGATGTAAAAGCTTTAGCTCTAATTAAATGGTGTTTAAGAACGACATTAATCGCATCTCTGTTATGCCTCCTTATTTTTGTCTTATTTAATTCTCAGATAGCTGCTTTATTCCAAAACGAAGAATTGGGTTTCTACCTTTACTTTATTCCTTTAAACCTGCTGTTATTTGGAGTGTTTCAGGTGATGGTTTATTGGCATCATAGGAATAAGTTATATAAAGCGTCTAGTGTATCTAAGGTGACTTTTAACGCTACTAATGAACTGAGTAAAATCTCTTTTGGATGGTTAGGTATAACTCCTGGAGGATTGATTTTCGGAAATTTACTAGGAAGGCTTGCTTCTATTCTAGCTTTCTTTAGAACACTGGGTCCTAACTTTAAAATAAAAGAAATCTCTAATTCAGAGATGACTGCAGCTGCTAGGGATTACAGTGAGTATTACAGGTTTAGCGTGTGGGGGAGCTTTTTAGCCAAATTAGCTGCATGGGCTCACATATTCCTATTTACGTATTTCTTTGGGTTGTGGAGTATAGGTTTTTTCGCTCTTAGTAGAAGACTCGTTCTGGGGCCACTGAATATTTTTTCTCAGTCTTTCGCTCAAGTTTTTTATCAGCAGATTTCAGCGATGAAAGACACACAGGCTATTAGACGTCTGTTTTTTAAGTTTTTCTTCAGGTTGGTTGCTATAGCTGGCCTCATGGTAGTGATAGTTATGCTGGTTCCCAATTCTTTTTACACTTTCGCATTGGGTGATAAGTGGGGAGAATTAGGAGGTTTTATAAAGTTGCTTATTTTCTGGTTCGGGTTAAACTTTGTTACTTCCTGTCTGGCTTTTATTAATTATCGTCTCAAGAAACAAAAACAGATGCTATTTTTAGATTCACTTCATCTATTAATAGTAGTTTCAAGTATCTGTTTTGGTTTTTTCAATGGCTATTCAGAATGGGAAACCTTGCAATGGTTTGTCTTAGGAAAAATAATTTTCTTTCTAATTAATATAGGAGCAATGGTTTACTTTGTGCTTTCATCCTCAAAACTTAGTGTTAATGAGTAAAAAAGTTGTCTCTCTGCTGTTTAGTAATTATAAAAACGATAATCGGGTTTTTAAAATGGCTACTTCTTTAGCCGAGAATGGTTATGATGTGACTATTCTAGCTTTATGCTATGGTGATGTGCCAGAGGCAGAAACGCAGGGAAAGATAAACGTGAGACGTTTAAAATTAAAGAGTAGTAAACTGCCTAGTGGAAATAAAATATTTGGAAGTATAAAGTATCTGGAGTTCATTTTTAGAATCATATGGGGATATAGAAAGGCTGATATATGGCATTGCAATGATTTCAAGCCTTTTATGGTAGGTGTTATGGCGCGCTTTTTTAATAGAAAGTTAAAGCTCGTTTATGACTGCCATGAACTGGAGAGTGAGAGAAACGGGGTAACTAGTATCGAGCGGTTTTTAGTACTTAAGGTAGAAAAATGGTTTATAAAAAAGAGTTTCGTTATTCATGTAAGTGAGGGAATAAAAAACTATTACAAAACCAAATACGGAACGGCAGATAACCAGACAGAGATTATATTAAATACTCCTCATACTTCTGTTTATGTGAAGTCTAACGTGCTCAAAGAGAGACTTAATTTACTGCCTGAAGATAAACTTTATATTTATCAGGGAGGATTAATGAAAGGGAGAGGAATAGAGACGCTACTCACAGTGTTTACTGAGCTTAGTGAATTCCATATCGCTTTTATGGGATATGGAGCTTTTGAAGAAAAAATAAAGCTAGCTTCTAAAGAGAATAATAACATTCATTTTGTGCCAGCGGTCCCTTATAATGAAGTGGTGACTTATACCTCTTCTGCAGATTACGGATTAATTTCTGTAGAGAATATATGCTTGAGTTATTATTATTGTATGCCCAATAAACTTTTTGAATACGTTCAAGCGGAAATCCCGATATTGGTAAATGCTTTAGAGGATTGTAGGAATTTCGTAGAAGGAAACGGAATAGGCTTGGCAGTAAAAGAAGAAACACCAGAATCGTGGAGAGAGGCTGTTTTAGAACTTAGTAAAAGAGATAAATCTGAGTTTACTTCTAACCTGAAAACAGTGAAGGAAATTTATAACTGGCAGAACGAAGAAAAAAAGCTGCTTGAATTTTACAAGAAAGTTTAACGTGCTAATTACAGAGGAGATATCATACAGTAAACTGATTCAGAGCTTGCCTAAGCTAAAGGAATTTAATGTCTGTTATATATCGGATTGGAGTAAAGTGGATTCTGATTATAAATACTTTTCTATTAGAGATGAATCTACAGATAAGCTTCTAGGGGCTTTTTGTTTATTCTTTAGTAAACGAAAAGGGATGCTTCACTTAAGTAACCCTCCATTTTTCCAAAACTGTGGACTTTGGATTGGCAGTCAAGGGAAGAACCTTTACTATCAGAATAGTCATCAGAAAAAGGTGTTAAAGTCCATAGCTGAATTTTTGGGCACTTATAAATGGGTGAATATTTCTTTTCCACCTGAATGTATAGATATGCAGCCTTTTTACTGGGAAGATTTTGTATGTAAAGTGCGCTATACCTATAGGTTAAAAACAACTGAATTTAGCGAGCTAAATAATGCGAGCAAAGGACTTAAAAGCTCGATTAAGGCATTGAAATCTAAAGGGATTTCTATTCATCAAGCATTGGACAGTCAAGCGAATTCTTTGTTGGAGAGCAGCTCTTTGCAAGGCCGAAAAAAAATAGAATCAGATTATTTTAAGAAATTACTAGAGGTGTTAAAAACCTTAGAGACCTTCTCTGTGGTAAAGGCAGAAGTGAACCAATCGGCAGGAGTTTCTTGCGGAGTGAGGGTAGGAGATACGTTCGTGTACTTATTCGGGGGAGCAGAAAAGACAGAAGGTCTTTCTTTAGGAACAGCTTCATTATATGAGCTAATCTCTAATGAATTAGAAGCTAACCTTCAGCTTATAGATTTTGAAGGGAGCATGATTCCTGGAGTAGAAAGATATTTCAGGTCATTTGGTGCAGAGCTTACACCGTTCTATAATGTAACTAAAGAACCAGCGGTATTGGGAGTGAAAAAGGCGTTAAACCTTTAGTCTAATTCCATGTAGATTAGTTTTTTCTTTTGTTTATTTCTCTTTCAATGGAAATATGTATTTTCAGTAATCATTTCTTCATTCAGATCTTTTGTTAGGATTATCCTTTTACATCCTCAGATGAAAATAGATGTGTAAGGGATGAATTTATAAGAACTGTCAAGGCGAATGTTTGGACCTAAAAAAGACAGTATGAAGAGTGTTTAGAATTTCTTTCGGAGTCAAAATAGTTAAAGGGTCATCGGTGTTTAAAATAGTATTATGACATTTTTCATTTAGGTTAAACACCATTAAGTAGAAGGTGTTTGCACTTTGGGTGTGATAAACGCATAGCCTTATAGGGCAGGAGATAGGTTATGTAGAAGTATGTACTTAATCATATCTGAATTATTATCGAGGTTCATTTTCTTTAGAATCCTTGATCTGTAAGTGCTAATAGTTTTAGCGCTGAGAGATAGTTGAAGTGCTATGGCATTATTAGGTTTGCCGTCACCAATGGCTAGAAAAACTTCATATTCTCTATCAGAAAGGATAGTGTGAGGGAGTTCTTGATGTTTACTATTCATCTCTCTAAAGAGAAGCTTCGTTATTTCGGGGCTCAAATATTCTCCTCCTTTAGAAATTACTCTAATAGCTTCTATGAGAACATCAGGACTAGAATCTTTATGAAGGTATCCGGATGCTCCAGCCTTTAACATTCTAATAGCGAATTGATCTTCCGGATACATAGAAAGAATTAGTACGTTAGTTTCTGGATAGAGTATTTTGACTTGCTTCAGAACTTCAAGACCACTTCTTCCTGGAAGAGACACATCTAATATGATTACATCTACCTCAGTTTTGCGAAGTACTTGAAGTAGTTCTTCTCCACTTGAGATGTCATTTTCTATTAAATCTATGTCATGAAATTCTTGAATAATTTGTCTTATTCCTTCTCTAACGATTTTGTGGTCATCACATATAGCCAGTCTTATCATAAGTCGGAAGTTTGTAATTTGATTATACACAAACTTAGACGATTTTTAGGGAGGCGTATAGGAAATGTGACTGTTATGGTAGTCAGAATATTCCTACATAGTTTGTTTTAAGCTTGTTTGAAACCCAAGATTTTTTACCATAATATATCTGACTATTTCGCTAGTGTTTTCCATATTCATCTTCTCATAGATGCGGCTTTTATAAGTGCTAATAGTTTTGACTGACAAGTTTAATTTTAGTCCTATATTACTCAAGCTTAGTCCTTCCCCTATATATAGAAAGACTTCAAATTCTCGATCAGATAGTAATTCATGACTTGCCTGAGCGGTGCTTTTTCCATTCACAGCTCCGAGCAAAATTTTAGCTAATGAATTACTCAGATATTCTTCACCCATAGCTATTTTATCTAGTGCTTCTTGAAGTATTTCTGGACTAGAGTCTTTGTGAAGATATCCAGATGCTCCTGCTTTAATCATGCGCAGCGCAAACTGGTCTTCTGGGTACATGCTTAGGATTAAAACTTTTACATGGCCATATAAAGCTTTTAATGATTTTAAAACCTCTAAACCACTGGATCCAGGCAAAGAAACATCTAGGATTACGATATCAGCCGTTCCTCTCTTTAGTCGTTTCATAAGTGCTTCACCACTTTCTACATCAGCAAGAACCTCGTATTTCCCGAATCCTTGTATTAATAGTTTTAGCCCTTCTCTAACGATAGGGTGGTCATCACAAATAATTACACTCTTCATTAGAATTAGTCTTTAGTTAGTTTTATGCTGATTTTCATTTCAGTTCCTTCTGGCGAACTCGATAGGACAAAATCACCATCCCAGTTTTTAATCCTCTCTTGCATTCCGAATATACCCATACTTTTGGAGTTTAGAGCTTTTTGCACATCAAGCCCCTTTCCGTTATCACTTATGGTTAGCTCTAGTTTGTTTTGATGTCTGTTAAGCTTAACGCAGGCATGGCTGGCTTTCGCGTGTTTATCAATGTTTGTAAGAGCCTCTTGCACTATTCTATAAATAGCAGTTGATATTTCTTTCTCAAACTCTTCTACATCACAGTTCAAGTTTAGTTCGCATATAGTAGTTTCTCTAAATTTATTGTAGTTCGCTATATGCCATTCTAAAGCAGCTAATAATCCGAGATCATCTAAAACTACTGGTCTTAATTCATAGGCTATTCTTCTTGTTGTATTTATTACTTGAGTGGACAGTTCTATCAAGTCGTCTACTTTTTGGTTCAATTCATTTGATTTCTGTGCGAGATCACCTTTGAGATTTTGCTTTAGCCAGTAGAGCCCTAGTTTAGATCCTATTAGTTCCTGTCCTAATTGATCGTGAATTTCCATGGCTATTTTCTTTTTTTCCTCATCTCTCACATTTTCTAGATGACTATTCAATTGGTTTAACCTGTCGTTTACAGATTTCAATTCGATATTAGCCTTTCTTATGTCAGTTATTAAATGAGGGATAAAGACAAGTTTATCTACTTCTCCATCTTTAATAATAGGACCCATTTTACACCTGTACCAATCATAAAATGGGATATTCTCTGATCCTTCTATTTCAAATTCAACATCCTTTTGAAGTTGATAAGACAGGTCTATGTTTTTTCTTATGGTGTTATGGTTTTTAGGGTGGGTATGATCAAATACGGAAGTCCCTTCACTTACTGAAGAATTCACTCTGGATTTAGTAGAATATAGAATTAGACCCTCTTTGTCAATGGTGTAAATATTACTTGGGCTATTATTAATAATTGCTCTAAGATTAGCTTCAGATATAGCTAAATCTAAATTCAATTTATCCTTTTGTGCTTTATTTGTTTTGAGAGTCAGAGCGCTTTTAACTGCAGAAGGAAGCCGCGCTAAATCATCTTTTAAAACATAATCGTCAGCGCCTAGTTTTATACATTCCACAGCTGTTTCCTCGTTTATTCTCCCTGTGCACATAATGAAAGGTAGAAATCCGCACATTTCCCTTACAAATACAAGCGCTTCCTTACCCGTATATTGTGGGAGCTGATAATCACTAATGATGAGATGAGGAAAACGTATCGCGAATTTCTCTTGAAACTCTTCTTTATCAATGACATGCTCTATGATATAAGGAATTTGTAAATCGCCCAAGTTATAGCTTATTAATTCGGCATCACTGGCAGAGTCTTCGAGAAGGAGTATTCTTAAAGGATTAGAAGCACTAATATCCTCATTTAAAAAGTCAGAAAGAATGTCATCTTTTAGGTGCTGATACTTAATGTTGGATTTAGAAGTCATTTTCGTTTTGGGCCTATTAAAACAAAGCAGCTATACTTTGTTTATACATAAGATTAGTTCAATTAAATTTTAACTTGTTTAGCTCTGCCCGGTTAAGATGAAAAGCAAGATGAAATTACGAAATTTTAGAAAAATAGGCCAAAAAAAAACAGCAAATAAACGCTGCTTTTTTATGTCTTACTGTTAATGAATCTTACATGAAGGAATTGTAAGCTCTATCAAAGTCTTTCTGTCCAGAGAAAGAGGGTTTAGACTTTTCTAGAAGTATAGTTATTTGACTTCTGTATTCACTATTTCCTTCCCATTCTGTCATAACTATAATGGCGTTTTTTAAAAGTGTCTTTTGCTCAGAGGTTAACTCCTCTATAGAACGATTTTCCAGAATAGTGATGGCATCTTCCAAAAATGTCTTAGCCTCTCTTAAAGACCGCATCTTAAACATCGTGTATGACATGTAAACTTTTGCGCCAGGATCTTCCTGGTCTAAGTTGCACATGTACTTGTACATTCCTTTAGCTTTTGTGTATTTTTCGTTGATTATTTGGTTTTCTGCATTTTCCATGCCCGTAGCTCTGAGCTCACCGAAGTAATCTTCCGCTTCATCAATGTATATTGACTCTTTATCTTTTTTTACGAACTTCCCAGCAAATTTCATAGCCTCTTTAAATGCCTTAGGATATTTAGTAGATAAATCTTCATCTTGAGTGAACCTATAATGACCCATACTATAGTATAAATAGGGTAGAGGGTCTTTTGAGTATTTGTCGTTTAGAAAATATGATTCAGACTTGTAGACAAGTTTCTCATACTTTTCATCTACTAGTAGCTCTAGCAAATCATCATAATCTTTATCCGATTGGCTAAAAATGGGTGTCATGTATAAAAGAGACACGACTAAAAGGAGTAAGTACTTGTTCATTCTTGTTGATTTTATCTGGGTGTATCCAAATTTGATGCCTAAAGTAGTAGTTTTCCGTATCAGTCAAAGGAATATCCGTTTTAATGATTGCAGGTTCGTAAAGATTTAAATGGTTTTGAAGTCAAAGAACTCACCATTTAAATTCCAAAGGGATGCTTAGGAGAGCTTTATGAAAGGAGAAGTGGCTTTTTGAAGTTTTACACGAAGTATGAAAACTTATCTATTAATCGTTCCAGTTTTCCTCGAACCCCAAAGAAGAACTAAATTAGAACAAAAAAAGATGAGTATTCAGTTTGGCTAGACGTGATATTTATACGTGTATTTAACCAGTAGAATCTTAGTTTAGCGTATTAATAGGTGTTAAGTTTATATGTTTTTAACGCATCTAGGGCTTCTGTTTATTTACATTTGCCGAATCGAAAAAAAACCAGATTTAATGTCATTTTTCAAGCAGAGTATTCTTTTACTTTCACTCCTATTAGTTAGTTGTGCTTTCTACGCACAAAACGCAGCTGTAAAAGGATTCTTATATGATAAAGAAACTGGAGAGCCACTCATAGGGGTGAATATTTACACTTCGAATGGTCAGTATTCAACTACCTCTAATATAGACGGATACTATTCATTGACTAAAATGGCGGATGGAGATTATCAGGTTGTCTTCTCCATGGTCGGATTTTTGGAAGTTATAGAGTCTGTGTCAGTTGCAGGTAGGGATGTGAAAATGATTAATAAGAAACTTGCCGAAGATTCTATTAACTTAAAAGGAGCAGATGTATTTGGGGAGTTAAATGATCAAAAAAATGAAGTCCGTATAGGAATAGAAACGGTGACTCCTAAGGAGATATCAAGACTACCGAGTATAGGAGGAGCGCCAGACATAGCCCAGTATTTACAGGTGATTCCTGGAGTGACCTTTACTGGTGATCAAGGTGGACAATTATACATTAGAGGAGGAAGCCCTATTCAAAACAAGGTGTTATTAGATGGGATGGTGGTGTATAATCCTTTTCACTCTATAGGTTTGTTTTCTGTATTTGAGACAGATATTATTAGAACTGCAGATGTCTATACTGGAGGGTTCAATGCCAATTTCGGAGGAAGAGTTAGTTCTGTAATGGATGTAAAGACTATTGACGGAAATAAGAATAAACATAAAGGAAGAATAGCGATAAATCCTTTCGGAGCGAAAGCGGTATTGCAAGGCCCTATCAAAAAGAGTTCTGAAAATGGGGGTGCTATAACTTATCTGCTTACTGCTAAAAGATCTTATTTACAGGAGTCGAGCAAGGTGTTGTATGATTATATAGATGAAGAAGGTTTGCCGTTCAATTTCTTAGATCTTTATGGAAAACTTACATTTAGTGGTTCTTCAGGGAGTAAGTTTAGCGCATATGGATTTAGTTTTAATGATGACGTAAGGTATAAAGCTATTAGCGACTTTAACTGGCAGAATAATGGTGCAGGAGCTAATTTTGTAGTTTCTCCTCAAACTTCTACCGTCCTAATAAATGGATTCTTCTCCTTCTCAGACTATTCAATCGAACTAAGGGAAGACGAATTGGATGCGCAAAGAAGCAGTTCTATTGGCGGTTCTAATTTTGGACTAGACTTTAAGTATATTTTAGGTGATGACAACATAAATTATGGTGTTCAGATTCAAACGCTCCAAACTGAATTTAACACTTTTAATGATCAAGGAATAGGAATAGGACAAACCGAAAACACGACTGAAGCAGGTCTGTATGTAAAGTACAAAAAACAGTGGGATAAGATAATTATCGAGCCAGGATTAAGATTTCAGTATTACTCAGCAGTAAGTGGAGGAAGATTAGAGCCTAGGTTAGGAGTGAAGGTTAAGCCATCAGAGGTGTTCAGAATTAAGGCAGCTGCAGGTTTATATTCTCAGAATATTATTAGCGGTAATTCAGACAGGGATGTAGTAAACCTGTTCTATGGGTTTTTAACAGCACCTGATGAAATTCAAGATGAATTTGTAAATAAAGATGGAGATTTAGTAGAAGTTAAAAATGCGCTGCAGAAGGCAAGTCATTTAATGCTTGGGTTTGAGTTCGATATTACAGAGAAATTAAATTTAAACATTGAAGGTTATGTCAAGAATTTCAATCAGCTGACAAGCATTAACCGTAATAAAATATTTGAAGATACCCCAGACAATCAGGATCAACCTGATTATTTGAGACAAGATTTCTTAATAGAAACTGGGTTAGCCAGAGGAGCAGATTTAGTACTTAAATACAGCGAAAAATCGACTTACCTATACTTTGTGTATTCTCTAGGTAAAGTAACTAGATGGGACGGTATACAGGAGTATTCTACCATATTTGATAGAAGACATAATATTAATTTTGTGGCCACTCAGACCTTAGGGAAAAAGAAAACATGGGAGGCTAGTTTAAGATGGAATTACGGTTCAGGATTTCCGTTTACTCAAACTAGAGGATACATAGAAGAGCCTTCTACAGATGGCGGTGTAGCAGGAGATTATTACACTCTTAATGGAGATTATGGAATTTTATATTCTGATTTAAATGGAGGTAGGCTTTCTGATTACCACAGGCTAGACATCGGAATTAAAAAGACTATCGATTTAGAAAATCTCAAGATTGAAATCACAGGGGGAGCTACTAATGTTTATAGCAGAGACAACGTCTTTTACTTAAATAGATTGACTAATGAAAGAGTAGACCAACTTCCATTTTTACCTTCTGTAGGGTTCGATTTATTATTCTGATAATAAACTAGCGGCATTCTTAAGAGCAGCGTCAGTAATCTGAGTTCCGCTCAACATCTGGGCTAGTTCATTTAGTACATCTTCTTGGCGGTGCAATCTTTCTAATAACGTAACCGTAGTAGTCTCGTTTTCTTGCTTAGAAACTTTGAAGTGTGCATTAGCTCTACTAGCCATTTGAGCTAAATGACTTACGACTAATATTTGAGAATGATCGCTCATTCCTTTAATTAATCCGGCTAGTTTGCTCGCTACTTCACCACTTATACCAGTGTCTATTTCATCTAAGACAAGTGTTTTTATGCTCTTCTTAGATGCCACAGCTGCTTTGATTAAAAACATCACTCTACTGATCTCTCCACCAGAAGCTACTTTAGAAATGGGGGATAGGGCAGTTCCTTTATTAGTACTTACCAAAAACTGAATAGAGGTTTGTCCATAGTGGTTAAACTCTTCCGATACCGCAAGATCGACTTGGAATACTGCTTGAGGCATAGATAATTCCTTAAGTCCAGCATTTATGAATTCTTCTAATTCGCCTTTTTTAGAAATTCTCTTTTTATGGATTTTATCACTCAGTCCAGTAAGACTTTTAGAACTCTTACTGATCTTGTTTTGCAAAGCCACTATCTCATTATCGAAGTTTTCTGCTTGATTTAATAAAGATGAAAAGTTCTCTTTTTTCTCCAACAGCTCTTCGATAGAAGATGTTCTATGTTTTAGAAGAAGAGTGTTTACACTATTCACAAGATCATTCACCTGTGCCAGGCGTTCTTCATCTGGAGTGATTTTATCCGACTTGTTTCTTACCTCGTATGCTAAATCTTCAAGCTCGAGTTTAAGAGAGATAACTCTGTCTTTTAGCAAGTTTAATTCTTCATCAGGAAATTTTACAGACTCCAAAGAGTCAGAGGCTTGCTTAAGTAGCTCTAAACTTCCATTATTATCGCTGCTTAGTGCTTCAGCAGAGATGTAAACCTGTTTTCTTATTTCTTCAGCATTTACGAGAAGATTAAGCTCGTCTTCTAAATCTGAGAGGTGAATATTTTCTAAATCTATTTCAGACAATTCTTTTAGCTGAAACTCGTAGTAATCTTTATCCTGTTTAAGTTGAATCTCTTTACTCTTTAGCTCAGCTAAGTCCTTAGCTAAGGACTTATGTTCCTTGAGCTGAAATCTAAAAGAATTGAGTTCTTCGAAGGCTCCAGAAAATGTGTCTAATACGTCAAATAGAAAATCTTGCGTATGAATTTTAGAGTTTTCGTGCTGAGAATGAATGTCTATTAGCTCAGAGGAAAGTTGTTTTAATACATTCAGTTTAACTGGAGTGTCATTAATAAATGCGCGTGACTTTCCGGATTTAAGCAGCTCTCTTCTAATGATAGTAAAAGGTTCGAAATCGATATCATGCTCCTTAAAGAAAGGCTCTAAGCCATAGTTAGAAACGTCAAAAACTCCTTCAGAAACGCACTTTTTATCTGCTGTCCCTATTTTAGAGAAATCGGCATTCTGGCCAAGTAATAGCCCTAAAGCTCCTAATAGAAGAGATTTACCAGAACCAGTCTCACCGGTAATTACATTAAATCCAGAATCTAGATTAACTTCAAGCCTATCTATTAAAGCGTAATTATCTACAGAAAGTTTAGTTAGCATTAGCGGAGCCTTTCGTATTTGGGAATGTTTCCTGGGTCTATGACCATTAAAAGGTCTCTAACCCTTCGTTTTTCATCTTCAGAAGAATCTCTGTAAATGTTTAAAATCTCATCAGATTTAGCTATGAAGAACAACTGCATGTTATAGCTAGAGGGTTTGATTTGGTGAATAGATCTCAACGTATTGAGGTCGTCTACTATCCTAGTTCTGATAGCATCTGCAGAGCTGTACATTAAATCGAACCCTTGTCTGTGATAAGTATAATTAATATCTCTTAGCGGTGCAAAAGTTTGACTTAAAATGTTCTCCACTAACCAGTACCTATTCCTGTTGTTTTCTGAAGGTCTCCATCCCGATTCACCAGCGTTTTGGCAGTTGGAAACTACCTGCTGAGCTTTTAGGAAGTTGTCTGTCCCTCCTAAAGGTGAATAAGAGTCATAATCCATCCCTAAGATGTAATACGCATAGAAACCTAAAACAGAAGATAAGTTGTCCCTATGCTGGTCGGTACTAAACTGAATAAGGGTGTTTGGCTGAAAGCTGAAACTAAAGTCATTGTCATTGGCTATAAACACGGGCGTTTTATAATCTGAGTTGTATACAGGACGGCTACTTTGAATTTGAATGCTAGCGTCAAATTGAGTTTGAGAGATCGCATTGTCTATGGTGATTTGAATATTGCATTCAATTCGTTCGTAGAATTCATAATCATCATCTGTCCATTTTCTGCTATTCATGAACTCTTCTATGCTACTCTTGAGAATATCATAGACTGCTACGTTTTCCTCTTGCGCTTTCGGAGAAAGCACGCTTACTTCACATAATAACTCCTGAGAATTAGACGTAGTGCGTGTTAGCACGAAGGCTAATAGAATGATTACTAGTTTATTCATTTAGATGTTCTGGTTATTATAAAATCTACTATGTCTGAAGCTACATCAGCCTTAGATTTCAACTCAAATCTAGTTATTTTATTGTCAGAATCGATAATGGAAATTTTATTTGTGTCCACACCGAACCCCGCTCCTTTGTCTTCTAAACTGTTAAGTACTATAGCGTCTAAATTTTTAGATATTATTTTCCTTTTCGCATTTTCCTCGGCATTATTAGTTTCTAACGCGAAACCTAATAAATACTGGCTATCAGTCTTGGTAGAGCCCAGAGTCTTTATTATATCAGGATTAGGGATTAAGTCTATGCTAAATGCTCCTTTTTTCTCTCTTTTGATCTTAGAGTCTGCTGTAATACTGGGTCTGTAATCTGACACCGCTGCAGCCATAACAGTAATATTTACAGACGGGAAAGCGTTTTTACACGCTTCCATCATTTCTAGCGCAGAGGTTACTTTAATTAGTTTGATTTCTGGATTTGTAGTTTGCAGGGCGGAAGGCCCAGAGATTAGAGTAACTTGAGCACCTTGATTGGACAGCGCTTCTGCTATTGCAAATCCCATTTTCCCTGAAGAGTAATTCCCAATGAATCTAACTGGGTCAATGTTTTCATAAGTAGGTCCAGCAGTAACAAGGGCTTTTCTTCCCGCTAGAGGTTTATTTGAGGTGAAAAAGTCCTCAACGGCATTGGCTATTTCTTCGGGTTCTTCCATTCTCCCTTTACCTGAGAGACCGCTGGCCAGTTCGCCTGAAGGGCTGTCTAAAACCTTAATTCCGCGTTTCTTTAGAACATCTAAGTTATCTTGGGTGGCAGAATTACTGTACATGTCTAAATCCATGGCAGGAGCCAACATCACTGGGCATTTAGCAGATAAGAATGTTGCCAATAGAAAATTATCACAAGCTCCTGAGGCTAATTTACTTAAAGTGTTAGCCGTAATTGGAGCTATTAACATCAGATCACCCCAGAGACCAAGCTCCACATGATTCGTCCACTCTCCAGTGTTTTTGTCTTCTGTGAAATCAGAGTAAACCTTGTTTTTAGATAATGTGGCAAGTGTAAGAGGGGTGACAAATTCTACTGAAGAGGGTGTTAAAACTACTTTAACTTCCGCTCCTTTTTTTATCAACTCTCGAACCAGGTACGTGCTTTTATAAGCAGCTATGCTTCCTGTTATGCCTATTATTATTTTCTTTCCTAAAATCATATGTCAAAAAAAAAGATGGACAAAGCCATCTTTTATATCCTCTATAAATGTAAGAGAAAAATATTATTTTTCAGAAGTTTCTTTTGGCTCAACAACTTCTGGCTGTCTGATATAAATTTTATCTTCTAAAAGTTCTTGGATAGCTATAGAGTGGGGCTTAGGAAGTCTTTCGTAAAACTTACTGATTTCTATCTGCTCTCTGTTTTCGAAAATCTCTTCTAAGTTATCTTGTGTTGTAGCGAACTCCTCTAGCTTAGAGGTAAGTTCATCTTTCATCTCTTTGGCTATCTGGTTAGAACGTTTAGCCATTATTACGATAGCTTCATAAATATTACCATCAGTTTTTCCATCAATAGTTTTTAAATCTCTAGTGATAGTAGTTCTGGCTGCGTTCGTGTTTTTATAATTCATGTATCTTTTTTCAGATTATTCACTTTCAATTAGTTCCAATTGCTTAACCGCGTTTACATAAAGCTTTTCTGCTTCAGGTAAATACGTGCTGTCCGGAAAATCGGAGACAAAGGTACTATAACTTTTAATAAACTCTCTATAACTTTCTGCTTTCTTACTGTCCAGTGCTGTTTCGGCTAGACTGTATTTCGACATTAATAAGAGGTAGTTTCTTTTTAATGGGTAATTAGGAAAGAGAAATTTCTTCTCAGCAAACTCTAATAAATCTATTGATGCCTTATGATTCTTGTTTTTACTTAATACTTCAGCGGCATCCATAATTTCTTTTTCGTACGGTCTGTAGAAATCTTGAATTTGCACAATAGCTTCTTTTTTAGATTCCAACGAAGCATCTGACTTAAGTATGTTATTTAATTCCAATAGAACTAACTCCTCTTTCTTTTCTCCTATTGTTTGTAGTTTGTCCAAGGTAAGCTTGTAATACTGCTCAGCTTGTTTGGTCATTTCAGAATTCGGGAAAAACTTAATAAATGTATAGTAAGAGCTAACACATTGTCTATATCGCTCGTCTTGTTTACTTTCTATACTAGCTTCTGCATATTCATACCATGACTCTATTTTCAGGAAATACAACTCTTCTCTGAACTGAGAATCTGGATATTTATCTAACATAGTTTCTAGAGCTATGGTAGCAGATTTATATTTTTGAGTTTTCACATATAGCTGAGCTACTTCAAATGTTTTTTTCTCCAGTTTATAGCTTAACCGCAGCATCATGTTCTCACAGCTATCTTTCAGGTTAGAGCCTGGGTAGTTGTCTAAAAAAAACTGAAATTCATCTAATGCTGCCTTCGTGTCTTTTTGGTCTAAGCTATAGTTGGGACTGTTATTATAACTACTCATAGCCGATAGAAACATGAGCTCTTCAGCTTTAGTGCTTGTAGTGAAAGTCCTAGCGAAATTCTTACTGTAATAATTAGAAAGGTAATAATCTCCTACACAGTAGTTCGTCTTGGCATAGTAATAGTAAACATCTTCATAAAGAGCTGTACCTCTCACTATACCGATTAATTCATCGAAGATTGGTAGCGCTTTATAGCAGTCTCCTTCTTCGTAATACTTCACAGCATAATCGAATTTTTCTTGAATATTTTTGCTTCGCAATACTTTCCCATAGCGCATAGTTCCATCCTTTTTACAGGCATGAAGAAGGAAGGTGCAGCTTAAAAGAATAAGGATAAATCGTAAGTTCATTATGACACTGGTTCAGAAATAACTGATAGCCCACAAAGATAGTGTTTCAGATAAGTCCTTTTTACAAAAGTTGTGAAATCTATGATTCATTTGGATAAGTGTTTTTTCATGTAGTCACTAGTTCATGCGGAACATATTTAACTTATAACCGTAATATGGGTGAGTTCTTATTAAAAAGAGCAGCCTCATATATTGTCTACACCATAAGTGACATTTAAAATCATTTAAAATGAAAATCTTAATCTTAATCGCCCACTTGTTTTTTTTCTGCTCGCTAATTAGCGCAGAGACTGTTTTTAATGATTTTGAACTTGTAGATGGATGTTTAGATGAGGAAGCGTGTAATTATAACTCTGAGGCTTTAGCAGATGATGGGTCATGCTGCTATTTGTCTTGTGGATGTAATGACCTCAATGCCGTTAATTATTCTGAAATGAATGAATGCGATGATAACTCTTGTTTGTATTTAACGGATTGCTCGCTTCTGGAATCTAACATCGTAGATAGCTTAAGCATCTGCAGAGGAGGTTTAGTAGAATTGGAATCTGATTCGGAGTATGCCGATGAGTTCGTTTGGTATTTGGATGGAGTTATAGTTGGCAGTGAGCCTAGCTGGAATTATATTCCTGAGACAGCTGGAAACCAAGTTATCCATCTGGTTACATCTAATGAGTTTTGTGTGGACAGTACTGAAATTCTGTTGGATGTGTTTGTTTTAGAATCTCCTGAGCTAACTCATACAGGATTGAATTTATGTGAGGGTGAGCTTACGGAGCTAACAGCTATTAGTGAATTCCAAAATGTTTGGATTTTCGGAGGGCAATTCTTAAGTTTAAATGAATCCGTAACTATCGGTAATGGGGGTCTTTATTCTGTGGTTAATGTGGATGACGATTGTGTTTCTAACTCGGTAGGAGTCGTAGTAACCGTGAGTGCTATTCCAGTGGCAGAAATCACATATAGTTCTACAGACTTTTGTGAAGGGACCTATGTATTGCTAATATCTGCTGCAGAGGAAGGTGATCATTTATGGACGTTAAACGGAGAGCCTTACAGCACTAATTCTAGTACACAGACTTCTTTAGAGGGTGAGTTTTCTTTACAGATAATGAATGATTTGTGTGCGTCTAATATAGATTCTGTGGTATTAATAGAGAGACCGTTTCCTATGGAGCCCGAATTAGAATTTACAGGTGGTGTGCTATACGCTACAGATATTGAAGGAGTAAGTTACCACTGGTATGTAAATGGAACGGAAGTAGCTGTCACCGAGGATAATTTTTATACTCCTGCTATTAGCGGTGATTATATAGTGGAAGTAGAGTCAGAGTTTGGCTGCGAAACTTCTAGTGAGTTACTATTCGTTAATGGGATTAACGAATATGGACAGCTGGTAGAGAAGCCTAGTTTTTACCCTAATCCTATGAATGACTTAGGAACACTTGTATTAGGTTTAAATAGATTTGATTCTATGCAAATAATAGATGTAAACGGAAAAATAATTCAGGAAGCAGGAAATCTGGAATTTTCACCAAAAGTGATTATCCATAATACCAACATGGATTCTGGAATTTACCACATCAGACTAATGAGAAAAGAGGGTACTTATGAAAGCTTGAAGTTTATTGTAGAATAAAATTAACCTAAGAGCTTCTATTAATAGCCGTAACCACTCATTTTTTGAACTTTTAGGTAATGAACTTGTAAGTCATTTATTTTTAAGCATACAAAATAATGTCCATCAGTTAAACCTGCTTCTGGTCTCCACGTGGATTCATATTTTTTTGCTGAAAGAACCTTTTCTTCTAAATTGGCCACTTGTTCACCTTTCATATTGAAAACTAATAGGCTGGCACGAGCATCTTTGAAAACCCCATAGCTAATAGTTAATTCTTCAGTAAAGGGATTTGGATGTGTTTTATATATAACTCCTTTATCTAAATGGATGTCATTCATTCCGTTTGCTCCGCTAGAATCTAAAACGATATCCCATACGCCTTCTAATCCTTCATTTCCATCATCAAAAAGAGGGATGATTCTTCCGGTAGCGTTATACACTCCTGAGTTTACAGAAGCAGCAGCGTCATCAGGAATATCCTCATCACCTGAGAAGTACAGTTGAGTGGTTAATGTTGGGCTCTCTGGAGGTGTGATTTTAAAATGGATATGAGAAGGTCTGAATTGTCCTCCATTTAAATATTTTCCAGGCTTTATAGTTTCGAATAAGTAGAATCCTTCACTATTGGTAGTTACTTTTCCTCTTAGGTTATAGCCTTGGTTATCATAGTCTCCGTTGTCATCAGCATGCCAGATATCTACTACAGCTCCTTCTACAAACTCAGAGCAATCTAACTTCATTACTCGCCCACTTATGATCAGCTTAACACCTTCTTCAGTACTTTCAGCCAGTACACCATCGGTTAGTTCTGGAGGGTTTTCTGTGTAAAACGGTCCTTCTCCATATAAATCTTGTGTAGTGGCTGTGCAGCCTATGAAGTCTTTTTCACTTTTCGTTTTTGCTTGAGAAGCGTGGGGCAGTACCGCAGCTCCAAGTGCTGCTAAGGAGGTGTTTTTAAGAAAGTTTCTTCTGTTGGCGTTAGACATTATATAATGGATTTATAAGAAAAGGTAAAACAATTCCTGTATTCCACAGGAGGCTTAACATTAGTTATGATGCTAAAACTAGCTTAAAGGTTGCAAATGTGACTTGAGATTACCCTAATCTGGTTGGAGTCTGAATTAATCTGAAGAAATTGGCTCGAATGCCGCGCCTTCTTCGAAGGAGTATCCATTGAGAAGAGATTTAGCATCCATTCTCTTTTTTCCCTGCATTTGTAGTTCTAATATCTCAACGAATCCATCAGTGGAGGCTACGAGTAATTCTTTATTGTGAATTTGAATAGTTCCTGGAGTGGCGAGTGATTTTAGATCAGAGATTTTTGATTTAGATATTTTGAACCCCGTCTTTTTATCATCATTGAGAGTAGTCCATGCACCAGGGAAAGGACTTAATCCTCTTATATGATTGTGTACTTCAGCTCTGGTGAGTGTCCAGTTAATTTCACAAGTCTCTCTATAAATTTTAGGAGCGGGATTTAGTTTATTTCCTTCTGGCTGAGGCTTTCCTTTGGTTTCTCCTTGTTGGATTTGGTGTATCGTTTCTACTAAGCATGTAGCTCCTGAAACCATCATCTCGTCATGGAGTTCTCCCGCAGTCATGTTTTCAGAGATAGGAATCTCTATAGAGTTAATGATATTTCCGGTGTCTATTTGTTGTTGGATAAAGAAAGTAGTAGCGCCAGTTTTCTTTTCTCCATTCATTACTGCCCAGTTAATAGGAGCGGCTCCTCTATATTGGGGTAGGAGTGAGCCATGTAGATTAATCGTTCCGTATTCCGGCATTTGCCATACCATTTCTGGGAGCATTCTAAATGCCACTACCGAGAATAAATCGGCTTTTAATGATTTAAGCTCCTCGTTGAACTCTATGTTTTTAAGGTTTGGTGGTTGGAGGATGTTTAGTCCGCATTGCAACGCGTATTCTTTTACCGCTGAAAATTTAATTTTCTTACCACGACCTGCTGGCTTATCTGTAGAAGTGATTACTCCTACCACATCGAAGCCTGCTTTTACTATAGCCTCTAAAGACGCTACTGCAAAATCAGGTGTTCCCATAAATACTACTTTAAAATCTTCAGGCTTCATTCAAATATTGATTTTCGTTTTCCTAATTTTAAATATAGAAAGGACAGCGCTCCTAAAATACTGAAATAGATGAAATCTACTATCCAGACGATGTGAATAGGCTGGCGATTAACTTCTACCAAATAGTATAAGATGAGCATGTAAATAATGATGGCTATAATCTCTATTACCATAGTTACTTTGGTATCTCCAAACCCATCTACAGCGCTAAAAAATATTCCTCCCACAGAAAAAAGTAGCATCGAAGGAACGATGACTAAGAATACGCTCTTAGCCATTTCTGTAAGTTCTTCTGCTTTGAATAAACTTAAAATAGTCTGTGGACTGATCCATAGAATGGAGGTGAGAATAAAGACGCCTATGAAGCTCATGACCATCATTTTCTTCATGGTAGGTAAGATGTCTTTTAATCTATTCTCTGCGGCTAAAGTGCTCACATAAGTCTTAGCTGTTCTGTTCAGCCCAAAGATGGCTATAAATGCTAGAAATAACATGTTACGGGTTATGTGAGAAACCTTTAATTCATCAGTTCCTATATGCTCTACCATAATAAAAAAGGCCATCCATGTGCTCAAAGAGATGATTTGAGTAATAGCCACAGGGTAACTTAGATTTATTAATTCTGAAGAGTTTTTAAAGTCTAGAATCTTAAATTTCTCCTTTAAATGGTAGGCTAAGTGGTAGCGCTTATTTATGATGAAGAAGACAGCGAATATCAATGCCATTCCTTCTGCCAGTGAACTAGCCCAAGCTGCTCCAGCTAAACCTAATTCTGGAAACCCTAGGTTTCCGAATATAAGTAAGTAATCTAGAACTATGTTTCCTAGACCAGTAATGAGCGCTACATAAAAGAGCATTTTGGTCTGTGCTATTCCAGAGAAAAAACCGTTTATTACTATTAATGGAAAAAGAAAGAAATAGCCAATAGAACGAATATTTAAAAAGCTAACCATTTTCTCAGCGAGCTCTTTATTTTCTGAGACTCCAGTAATAAGAGGTTCCATGAGGAAGTAAAACAAACCGAATAAAAAAACAGAGGAAACGATAGCGTAGTTAATGCTGTTTTTAAAGATAGTTCCTATGTCTGGTATGTTTTCTTCTCCCACTCTTCTGGCAGTAAGAATCTGCGTTCCTGCAGATAATCCTACTCCGAGCATCACACCTACGATGTAAAATAGACCGCTACTATTAGCCGCATTAAAGGAATCGTCATTGTGTAGCTCGCTGATAAATAGATTGTCGAAGAACAGAACAAAAAACTGGACAAAAGTCCCTAGACCAATAGGTACGGCTACTTTGAGAATAGCTTTGTATGAGATGTCTATTCCTTTTTTTATGCTCTTAGGCTGCTCTTTAGATACAGATTTATCAGTCAATTTATTATTAGTCTACTTGAATTACTAATCCCTTTAAGTATTCACTTTCTGGGTGATAAATATTCACGGGATGATCTGCTGGCTGATGAAGTTGGTGAAGAATTCTAACTTTTCTTCCTTCAGCTATAGCTGCTGCTGTTATGGTATGTGTGAATAACGATTTATCTACTGCTTGAGAGCATGAGAATGTGAAAATTAATCCCCCTGGCTTTATGTGTTTAATCGCATATGAGTTCAATCTCTTGTACCCTTGAATAGCCTTATGTCTCACACGTTGATGCTTAGCGTAAGCAGGAGGGTCTAAGATAATAATATCATAATCTTCGTCCATTTCCTTTATGTAATCCAGAGTATCTGACTGAATACACTTGTGCTTGCTTTCGTCTAGGTTATTCACCTTAACATTTCCTTCAGCGAGGATTAGCGCTTTTTGTGAGCTGTCTAAGCTATGGACTAATTCAGCTTCGCGTTGCAATGCGTAAACACTAAATCCTCCAGAATAACTGAATGTATTTAGCACTTTCTTTCCTTTAGAGTATAACCCTAGTAAATCTCTATTGTCGCGCTGGTCAATGAAAAAACCAGTTTTCTGACCAGTTACCCAGTCTATTTCAAAGATGTTTCCATTTTCTGTGGCTTTATGCGGAGTTTCGCATGAACCATATAAATAGGTGTTTTCCTCATCCATGTCATGATTCTTCTTCATGAACTCGGCACTCTTATCATACACAGCAGTAAGGTGTTCTCCTAATTCAGATTGAAGAGCATCGCAGATCAGCTGGCGGTGGTTAAACATTCCTAAACTATGACACTGCATCACAGCTACACCGTTATAAAAATCTATTATTAATCCAGGCAAGTGGTCTCCTTCTGCATGAATTAATCTGAAAATATTATTATGGTCATTTCCAATGAATCCTAAATTCTTTCTGAGACTAACAGCATTACTGATTTTCTCTTTCCAGAACGCGTCATCAATTTCTATATCTTCAAATGAAATTACTCTGGCGGCTATAGTAGTTCCCTCTGAGTAATGCGCTAATCCTAAAAACCCTCCTTTATTAGCGTGTATAGCTACTATTTCACCATTTTTAGGTTCACCTTCTACGTCTTTAATAGCTCCAGAAAACACCCAAGGATGAAATCTTCTTAATGGCTGGTCTTTTTTCGATTTTAAAAATAATTTAGGATGCTCGCTCATGCTTTTTTATTTGAGCTGCGAAGGTATGCAGTATTAAAATAAAATTTGAACTAAATCTACACGATTATCTTGATAGAATTATTATTGTAGAGTCCCCTTTTAAATTAGGTTTATAATAACTGATGGCTTTGTTTAATTCTGGGTTATTCATGCAGGCTTTTATCATAACTCCTTTCACCATATAGAAGATTCTCCTTTTAGAATATTTTCTGGGAATCGGAAGCCATGAACTCCCTTCTATTGGATAGAATAGCTGCCTTAGAGATACTAGGTTTAGTTAGTCTTCAGTTCGTATTTCTCTTCTGAATTTAATATAACTTCTTTGTTGTCTGCCATCCATCGTAAAATATCAGCTGTTTTTTCTGGTGGGAATTTGGGGAGTTTTTCAGTTATTCCTGTAGGAGTTAAGCTGGATGTTTTCAGTGCTATTTTTATAGCTGTATGTATCTGATCAAATTCTTTTTGACTTACTCCGATTTGGTTCAGGCTAGAGCAGACATCACATATCCCACATGTTTCTTTTCTCTTCTCACCGAAGTATTCTAGCAGTACGTTCATTCTGCATGAGACTCTGGAAACATAATGTTTCATAGCTTCTACTCGCTCTTTATCTCTAGATTGCTTGTCGCTGTATATCTCCTTGGGAAAGGATAAGTATGTTTCTTGAACTCTGCTTCTTAAAAATCGGACAGATGGAAGTCTTGATTTTGCTTCGTAATAGATTACTTCTCTATCTACTAAATTCTGAAGGTATTTATTTACGAGTGCTATGGGTAACTTAGTTCGCTGGGCTATGGCCATTTCATCTATAGCCACCATATGCTCGAAGATGCCACCATAAGACCGAATGATAACGGTTAATAAGTCATCCAGATTGGGATTGGCTACTTGGAATTTATAAACTCCAGTATGAGAAATCTTAAACATGAGTTTAGAGCTTTCTCTACCATAGTTTTGCAACGCTATGAGCTCGGAATATTCTAGGATTTTAAGGCTATAATGAAGTGTGTTTATGTTAATTCCATGTTTGATAGAGAAACCGCTCATATCGAAATCTGCTCTGAAATTTTCTCCAGTACCGAAAGCTATTTGGTATTCCTGAAATAACAGGCTATAGATTCTTTTTACCAGTTTTGGTTCTGGATACTTTAATTCTACCGATCGATCTAAATTTTCTAAGTCAGACGAGTTATAGATAAGCACGGAGAGACTGGTTTTTCCATCTCTACCTGCTCTACCTGCTTCTTGGTAAAATGATTCTGGTTCTGAAGGAATATGAGGGTGGATGACTAAGCGCACATTGGCTTTGTCTATACCCATTCCGAATGCATTAGTGGCGCAGATTACTCTTACTTTACCAGTTATCCATTCCTCTTGTATTCTCGTCTTATCTTCAGGTTTTAATCCTGCATGGTAAAATGACGCTCTGATTCCATTAGAATTCAGCAGATCAGCATAGTCTTTGGTGTGTTTTCTAGTGTTGGCATAAACGATGGTGCTGCCGCCTATTTTAGTGCATATTTCTAAAACTTTAGCATGCTTGTTTATGCTGTTTCTCACCACGAACCGGATGTTCTCTCGAGCAAAACTCTTTGAAAATACCTTTACCTTTTTCAGCGCTAAATGTTCAATAATATCCTTCTGAACTGTCTCTGTAGCGGTGGCGGTAAGTGCTATAAAAGGGATATTAGGTAACGTTTCTCTTATGTTAGCTATTTCTAAATATGCTGGCCTAAAGTCATGGCCCCATTGACTCACGCAGTGGCTCTCATCTATAGCTACCACGGAGACATTCATTTTTTTTAACCGCTCTTGGAAAATTTCCGTTTTTAATCTTTCAGGAGAGACATATAGAAATTTAGTGTTTCCATAAATACAGTTGTCTAATATTCGATCTATCTCTGTTTTGTGTAATCCAGAGTGAATGCTAACGGCTATGATATTTCTGCTTCGGAGTTGATTTACCTGATCTTCCATTAACGCTATCAGCGGAGAGACTACAATACAGATTCCTTCTTTTATCAAACCTGGTATCTGGAAGCACAGTGATTTACCTCCGCCAGTGGGCAATAGAGCGAATGTGTCAGAACCCTCTAAAACAGAATTAATAATCTCTTCCTGCGAATCACGAAACGAATCGTAACCCCAATATTCTTTTAATATTTCTTTAGGAGAAGACATTGTCGGCTAAGGTAATGAAGTAGGTTGAACCTAGGAGAGACTTAAAATAGAGAAGCTTGGGGTGAAGAAATAGCTCCTTCAAGTTCTAGCAAGTCTTTTTTGGCATTTAGTCCACCAGCATATCCTGTGAGTTTGCCGTCTTTCGCTATGATTCTATGGCATGGAATGAGGATAGAAATAGCATTGGCTCCATTAGCTGAGGCCACTGCTCTAATAGCATCTGCTTTTCCTAGTATGGTGGCTAATCCTAAGTAAGATTCAGTATAGCCATAGTTTACGCGTAGCAATGTTTTCCAAACCGAAACCTGAAATGGTGTTCCTACAAGCCTGAGTGGAATATCAAACGTCTTCCTATTTCCCTCAAAATACTCCTCTAGCTGTGAGATAGTCTGAAGTATAACAGGAGATTCTCTCTCAATAAATTCAGCATTTAGCGCTTCTTTTATTCTAGCGTCTATCTTATCTCTTAGTTTTCTGTGTTTCCAATCGCAGAGACAAAGCTTATCATCTATAGAGCCTAAAATCAATTCTCCTACAGGAGATTTCCAAGACTTAATAGAAATTTGATTTTCACTCATGTGATTTGAGGCAGATTGGTTAGAAAAATTTCATTAAGATAAGCCCCACTTCTATGCTTATCAGAATAAGCAGAGCTCCAGGAACTAGTTTTTCTAAATAAGTCCATTTTTTATATGGGGTCAATGCTAAAATTAATCCGAGTAAAAAACTTAGCGCAGGAAAAGTAAATACTATGCTATAAACGATGGCCTTCTTTATTTGACTAGCAGAAGCTTCTGAACCATCTAAGTTTAAAATCACTTCGGGTGTGCTGGAAGTGGCTACTACATAAGTGAGGATACTAGAGATTCCAGCATAAATCAATAATTTCCAGATGAGCTTCTTTTTCTTTAGCATAGAGGAGGGCTTATGCCATCACTTTTTTAGCCATTACACTTTTCACCTTAGCTATTATGTTATCGGCATCTAATCCATACTTAGTCATTAACTGAGCTGGAGTTCCAGATTCACCGAATGAATCATCCACCGCTACGAAATCCATAGGAACCGCATGATTTTTAGCCAAACATTGAGATACTGTAGCTCCAAGTCCACCAATTGTTTGATGCTCTTCTGCAGTTACTACTGCTCCTGTTTTTTTAGCAGAAGCGATCACCATTTCCTCATCCAATGGTTTGATGGTGTGAATGTTTATTATTTCAGCGTTAATTCCTTGTTCTGCTAGTTTTTCTCCAGCTAGAATAGCTTCCCACACTAAATGACCTGTAGCTATTATAGTTACATCTGTACCTTCATTTAGCATAATTCCTTTCCCTATTTCAAACTTCTGGTCAGCAGGAGTGAAGATGGGCATTTTAGGTCTTCCAAATCTTAAGTAAACGGGTCCTTCGTGTTCAGCTATAGCTATAGTGGCAGCCTTCGTTTGATTGTAATCACATGGATTAATTACAGTCATGTTAGGAAGCATTTGCATCATTCCCACATCTTCTAGTATTTGGTGTGTAGCACCATCTTCTCCCAGGGTTAATCCTGCGTGAGAAGCACATATTTTAACATTCTTCTCGCTGTAAGCTATGCTCTGTCTAATTTGGTCATAAACTCGACCAGTAGAAAAGTTAGCGAATGTACCAGTAAAAGGAATTTTACCACCGATAGTCATACCAGCGGCCATTCCCATCATGTTGGCTTCTGCGATTCCTACTTGAAAAAATCTATCTGGAAATTCATTTTTAAAGTCTCCCATTTTAAGAGACCCAGTTAAATCAGCACACAATGCTACTACGTTAGGATTAGTTCTGCCTAATTCTGTAAGCCCGTCTCCGAATCCTGAACGAGTGTCTTTATTTCCTGTTACTTCAAATTTTTTCATGGTCTAAAATTCTATGTTCACTGTACCGTTAGATGTTATAGTGAGTTCTTTTTCAAATGTGTATATGGCTTGTTTGGCTTGTCTGCTCTTAAAAACAACCTTGTACTTACCAGGCTGCAAGATATATCTCCCTGATGGATTTCCTTCAGTGAACTTTTTAACAAGCTTTCCACCATCTGGCTTGTCTGTAAATATTCCTCCAAAACCACTTCCGCTTACGCGCAGGTTAAGATTTCCTGGAGAGGGAATGACTACTTCATTCATCTCTCCCTCTTTAATTTCTACGTTTTCTAATACAGTCACAGGGTTCGTAGGAATCTCTATGGTGTAGGTTCCTGCTATATAGGACTCAGTGGTGTTAAAGGCTTGGTGATTGGTTAAGTCGCAGTCTTCTTTTTTAGTTATTCTGCATTGAAGACCAGTGTAATCGATTCTTCCTCCACTAAATGCTAGGCTGAGTTTTCCTTGAGGTACAGATACTTTCCAGTGATTGTGCTGACCTGGTTGTACTTTTAAATCTAAAGTTAACACCTCAGGAATGGTATGCACTCTAAGTTGATAAGTGATCAGTGGGTCTAGTGTCAGTGTATCTGGATTTCCGAGGTAATTCCGTGTATGCACAAATCTGTGAATTGTTTCACTTGTTTTTTGATTGAGAATAGTCATTGGAATATCACTGTAAAAACTCTCACCACTTTCGTTTAATAAATCTACCTGCACCGTTGTGTTATTTAGTGCTTGAGAAATAACGATATCTAGTACCTGTTCGAAAATTTCCTCTTTACTCGCATCGAAATAGTTTCCCACACATTCAAATGTGCTTTTATAGCTCGGGTCTACACCTATTCCTATTATAAATGGTTTTAGGATGATTCCCTTTTTTTGCAACGCCTTAGAAACGGCACATGGGTCTTCATCACATGCCTCTATTCCATCTGTAATAAGTATAATTATATTTCTGGCTTGGCCTCCAACGGGGAAGTCTTCAGCGGCTCTTTCTAGAGATCGGGCAATAGGAGTAGTTCCTTTAGGCTTGATTTTTTTTAGCGCATTGGTTATCGCTATGTTTTTTCCTTTTCCTATTCTTACTAGCAGTTGAGTGTCATCACAGTCTTGGTGTCCTGGTACATGTTGGGTTTTGTGTCCATATACACGCAGTCCCATTTCTACATTTTCCATGAATTTCAACTCATCCACAGTTTTGGAAAGAAGGCGTACAGCGGCATCTATTTTGGGCTCACTTTGCCATCTAGCATTCATGCTATTGGAAGCATCGAAAACGAATAAAATTCTGGTAGTATCCTGCTGAGCCAGCGTTGCAAGACCAGCAAGAATAGAAATTAATAAGACTAAAAAATGTTTCATACTTTTTACCAGTCAATTCGTGTACCAAAAACGCTGGGCGTTTTTTAGTTTGGAGTTTTTGGTTCGGGGTTCATGGTTGTTAAATCTCTACCGCTTCCTTTGACCTCTCAAGGAGTCAAGCTCCGAAGACCAGTTTTATGCTGTGATAAACATTGGTATTCAAGGTTTTATTCGGAAATTAAACTATAAACTATAAACTATAAACTATAAACTATAAACTATAAACTATAAACTATAAACTATAAACTATAAACTATAAACTATAAACTATAAACTATAAACTATAAACTATAATTAGTAATCTCCAAGTGTCTCTTCAAGCTGTCCTAATGCGTCAGCTAGCTGCTCATCATTAGGTGCTATTCCATGCCATTTATGCGTTCCTTCCATGAAATCTACTCCTTTTCCCATAGAGGTAGTCATGATAAGCATAATTGGTTTTCCGTTACCGCAGTCAGCTTTCGCTTTTTCCAAGGTAGAAGATATTTCATCCATGTTATGTCCGTCCATTTCACGCACATCCCATCCGAAAGCTTCCCATTTAGCTCTTAGATCACCCATCGCTAGGACTTGCTCTAAAGAACCATCTATCTGTTGACCGTTATAATCAACTGTAGAAATAACGTTATCTATTTTGTTAGCAGCTGCATACATAGCAGCTTCCCAAACTTGACCCTCCTGTAACTCTCCATCTCCATGAAGTGTGTAAATGATAGACTTGTCTCCGTTTAATTTCTTAGTCTCTGCTGCTCCTAAAGCTACAGAAAGTCCTTGACCTAAAGAACCTGAAGCTACTCTTATACCTTCTAATCCTTCCTCTGTAGCTGGATGCCCTTGAAGTCTGGTGTTTATTTTTCTAAAAGTAGCTAGTTCGTTTACTTGGAAGTATCCTTTTCTAGCTAGTACAGAATACCATACTGGAGAGATGTGACCGTTAGAAAGGAAGAATAAATCTTCATTTTTTCCATCCATATCCCATTCAGCAGGGTTGATGTTCATCTGCTTAAAGTAAAGATTTACTAAAAAATCTGTACATCCCAAAGAACCTCCTGGATGCCCTGAATTCACTGCGTGAACCATTCTTACTATATCTCTTCTTACCTGAGATGCTACTTTTGATAATTCTGAACTTGTCATGTTTCTTTTGATGGAATATCTATTCGACTGCAAATGTAAAACCACAGGTTGGATTAGACCTTATGATGTGGAAAACTTAGAGAATCTTTTTGTAAGAGAAGATAAAGCTAGTCGAATGATAAAATTTTCCTTCTTATCTTTAGATACCCGAAACTGGACCTCAGGAATGTATGTAATCCATATTTTAGGAAAAAACACAGTTTTAGAAACTAAGAAAATTGAGATTATTCATTAAATATATATTGAAAGGAAGCCTGATACTAGGCTTCCTGTTTTTGTTTTCCAGTAGCTATAGTCAAGAAAGGTTCAATGTTCGGTATGACAGCGATTTCCCTAATACTATTTTCGCCAGTGTAATTGAAGTAGATAGCGGTTATTTGTGCACTGGCTTTTTGGGAGATACTTTTGGTTTCGGAGGTTCCCCTACTATTTATGCTAAGTTTGATTATGATGGAGTGCCTGTTTTACAAAAGACGTATGGAGGTGAAATAGAAATTGAGAACCGGATTATTAGTTCCCAAAACCCAGACTTACAATTTTTAAATGACAGCACCCTAATTCATAGTGGAGTAACCTATGATGCTGATGGAGTAAGACAGGGATATGTGATGAAGGTAAATTTAGAAGGAGATACCCTGGCTATGAACCGATTTCACTCTCCTAATTATCCTGGAGAGGATATAGGGTCTATTTATAATTCTATTACCACGTTAGCATGTAAAATAGCCGCTGATGGAAATGTTTTGGTATCTAGTGGATACAACAATCCTGGTGGTACTCAAACTGATATCATCATACAGAAACACACCCCAGAAGGAGAGCTTCTATGGACATATGAGCATATTTCCGATCAGGCCTATGAGTATGTTACAGCCCTAGTTCCTACTGAAGATGGGGGTGGGGTTTTTGTAGTTAATGATATAATAGAATTTGGTGTTTCTGGTCGAAGTCATTTTTTTAGATTAGATACTAGTGGAGATTTAGAAATTGAATTTTATACTCCTTTCGAAAACAATACAACTAGTGTGGCAGACTCCTTTCTAGAAGAAGAATATTTAATATGTACTACACAACGAAAACAATTCGAATCGCCAAATTACTGGACTCCTCAAATAATGAAAATAGATACAATAGGAAATATTGCTTGGAGAACAGACCTTTTCCCTGGAGAGTTCAGTAATAGATTTTCTCATAATCGTATTGTTAAGGCTTTAGACAGCAGCTATGTGTCAGGAGGTACTTACGGGACGGATTTCGCCAATGAATTAGAGACAGGAAGTGGCTTCCTTTCTAAAGTGAGTAGTGAAGGTGAATTGATATGGTCTAGGCAATACACCTATGTGGATTTAGAAAATGACATTCATAAATTAAACGACCTAAAAGCCACTTCAGATGGAGGGTATGTGTTTTGTGGAGAGTCTAACATAATCAATAATGATACGTTAGATTTACCAGGCCCACAGCAGCAGGGCTGGATAGTAAAAGTAGATGAATACGGCTGTTTGGTAGAAGGATGTGAAATTTATGATTATGTAGAAGAAATAGGAGATATTCACACAGAAGAATACATTAAGATAGGCCCTATTCCAGCGCAGGATGTGTTGAATGTTTATCAAATAAAAAAACTACCACCAGATGCCTTCATAGAAATAATAGACATGAATGGAAAGCAGGTAAAGTCTTTCCACATAGAAACTCAAGGAACTACGCTTATCGTAGATATATCTTTTCTGCCAGCAGGTCAGTATTTGATAAATCTTATAGACAGAGGATTAGTGCTGCAGAGTGAGAGGGTTTTGTTCTATTAATGATAATTAGTGCTCTGTTCACTGTCTGGATTTAATAGTGGGTAAAGCGCGTGCTACTGCTGTACTTTTTAACTTATAATCCTATCAACTAGTTTCAGTACTAGTCAAACTTCAAACGATAAATTGAAAAACTCAACACTGATTTATTCACTTATCAACTTAACCATTAATTTTGCACCGCTAAAAAAAAATAGATTATGGCTGTAAAGTGTGGAATAGTAGGATTACCGAATGTAGGGAAATCAACCCTTTTTAATTGTTTATCTAATGCAAAGGCTCAGAGTGCGAACTTTCCGTTTTGTACCATAGAACCGAATGTAGGGATCATTACGGTGCCAGATGAACGTATTACTAAACTAGCAGACATAGTAGATCCTGAGAAAGTTCAGCCTACTACTATAGAGATAGTAGACATAGCTGGTCTGGTAAAAGGAGCGAGCAAAGGAGAAGGTTTAGGGAATCAGTTTTTGGGAAACATTAGAGAAACAGATGCTATTATTCATGTTTTAAGATGCTTTGAAGATGGAAACATCATTCATGTAGATGGTTCTGTAAATCCTATTAGAGATAAGGAAGTGATAGATTTTGAGCTTCAGTTAAAAGATTTAGAAACCCTAGAAGCTAGAATCCAAAAAATAGCCAAGTCGGCTAAGTCAGGAGACAAAGATGCTCAGAAGATTAAGGCTTTCTATGACAGACTAAAATCTACGTTAGAAGCAGGGAAATCTGCTAGAACAGTAGAAATGGATGAGTACGAGGTTCCTATGATGAAAGACCTTCAGTTATTGACTTCTAAGCCTGTTCTGTATGCGTGTAACGTAGATGAGGGAAGTGTGGTAGACGGAAATGATTTTGTGGAGAAGGTAAGAGAACTAGTAAAAGAAGAGAATGCTGAGGTAGTGGTTATAGGTGCTGGTATAGAGTCTGATATAGCGGAGCTAGAATCTTATGAAGAGCGCCAAGAGTTCTTAGAAGATTTAGGGTTAAAAGAGCCTGGCGTAGCAAAACTTATAAAATCTGCTTATAAACTTCTTAATCTACAAACATACTTTACTGCAGGAAAGAAAGAAGTAAGAGCTTGGACAGTTCAAGTTGGAGCTACGGCACCTCAAGCGGCAGGAGTAATTCACACAGATTTCGAAAAGGGATTCATTCGGGCTGAGGTGATGAAGTATGAGGATTACATTTTATTTGGATCAGAAGCTGCTGTAAAAGAAGCTGGTAAAATGGGAGTAGAAGGAAAAGAATACATCGTGCAGGATGGAGACATCATGCATTTTAGATTTAATGTGTAATAATACTTGTTAAACAGGCACTTTTAAGGGTGGTTTATCAGTTAATTACTTAAAACTCACCTATGCGTATATTCCAAATTTCATTTTTCGCTTTGACCGCTCTTCTAGCAAGCTGCGGAAACTTTTCTGAGGAATCCCCTGAGGAGAACAATTCACAAGTAGTCATAAATCCAGTTCAGCAGGAAGAAGATGTTTCTCCTGAAGAAATAGAAGTTCTTTCAGTTATTTCTGACTTAAACGTACGCAGCACTCCAGGCAAAGACGGGGTAGTCATAGATAAACTGACCTATGGTCAGCGCGCTATTTACTACGGTGAAGAAACGGACTACAAAGAGAAAATAATAATGCGCGGAGAGCCTCGATTTAGCTCATGGAAGAAAATTAGATTTTCGGGGAGTAAAGGAAGAGGAGCCACAGATGGATGGGTATATGGAGGAGGGGTTTCTAGAAAAAACGCTATCTATAAAGAAATAGATAAATCTCATTTTAGGAGAGATTTATCTACTGTGACATCTGAAGAAATAAGCGAACTCTTAGGCTTTGAGGTTTCAGGAAATGGATATTCTAATGGGTTTATAGAATATGAGATGCCAGCGAATTCGGTGCTTTTAAAAAGACATGGCCTCTTTGAATTCAGTGGAAGGATGAAGAAGCATTTGAAATCAGAAGCAGATTTCACTTATGATTTAATAGGTGAATTTGTTCATGGTCAACTAGAAGGCTCGGTGGTGAAAAAAGTAAAAGGAAGTGACTTTGATTATCAATGCACTTTAAGTTTTTCCAGCGGGAAGGCGACTCAGGCTATAGGTTCGGGAGTTTGTCGGGGGGTAGAAATAAACTATGAGACAAAAAATCCAGCTGAATGTTCTTTTTCAGCACTAGAAAAAACGCTTCAATTATAGTCTAACTGAAGACCGTATAAATAAGAATTAGAAGTGATTTATTTTTTGACTACGTGAACTTGTTTATAATTCATTCGTACTTATAGATGTAAATGAACGTTAATGGATAAATTAGCGCTAAACACCCTATCTAATATGCTAAGAATTTTAATTCTTATACTCATCTGTATGCCACAGTTTTTATGGAGTCAATCCTTTAAAAATGAAGCAGACCTAATTAAGCATGCCAATGCAGACTTCAAAGACGGAAGCTTCATTAAGGCACTTCCCTTGTTCTCACAATTAGTGAGTTTACACCCTAAAAATACAGATTACAATTTCAAGTTTGGAACTTGTATTCTCTATTCTGGAGTGGATAAAGAGACCGCTATCAAGCATCTAGAGTTTAGTGTTAAAAAATCAGTCGGTGATGCTCGGGCCTATTATTATTTAGGACTGGCTAAGCATCTTAATTACGATTTTAAAGAAGCTAAGAGTGCCTACAGCTCTTTCTTGGATAAAGCAGACGAAAAAACCCGAGAGAAATTCAATGCTGATCGCCAGATAGAAATGTGTAGTAATGGCGAAGGTCTGTTGTCAAGCATTACCGATTTAGTGGTGTTGGAAAAGAAACAAGTTTCTGAAAATGACTTTTTTAGGTACTATGATTTAAACGAGATAGGAGGTAAGGTTATCGCTAAACCAGAAGCCTTAATCACTAAAAATGACAAGAAAAAAGGACTTAAAGGAGTAGTTCACTTCGATAGGTCATCTGATTATATCTTTTACTCTTCTTATGGAAATGATGGAGACCAGTTAGACTTATACAGAGTTAAACCTTTAGCTGATGCGAAATTCAGTAAACCTGAAAAATTAAGAGGAGAAGTAAACACTTCTTTCGATGAAGATTTCGCCTTTATGCATAGTGATGGGGTCACGCTCTATTTCGCTTCCGAAGGACATACGAGTATGGGAGGTTTTGACGTGTTTAGAGCGCGTTATGATGTTAATTCTGACCAATACATTCAGGTGAAGAATCTTGATTTTGCAGTGAATACTCCAGATGACGATTTATTTTACCTGGTAGATTCTACTAAAACCATGGCCTATTTCGCTAGTGGAAGAAGCAGTGCATTAAATAGTCTTCACGTATATAAGGTTAGAGTAGACGCTGTGCCTGTTAACCTGGTAATCATTCAGGGTGATTTTATTTCTAGAATAGATGAAAAACAGAAAAGCACTAAAATATCTATAGTAGATGAGTTCTCGGGAAGACACATGGGTGAGTTTTATACCAATTCTTCTACTGGAAATTACACCATCGCTTTCGAAAGAGCAGGGACATACAAGTTTGAAGTCGAAGCAGAAAATAGTCTGTTAATTCATGAAGGAATAGTAGAGATACCTTCTTTCGATGTTCCAGTGGCGCTAAGACAAGAGCTTATTCTGAGTAAAGAAGGCGGGACAGAGAGACTTCAAATAAGGAATTTCTTTGATGAAATATTGGATGAGGATATAGCTAGCTTAACGCAGGATATCTTAAGAAGAAAAGCTGGATTAGAAGTAAACGCAGATGAAATGACTGCTGTTCTAGAAACTCAAATCCAAGAAAATGAAGATTTGCTCGATACTTCTAGACCACTATCTGATGCAGGCGCAGTAGCAGGATTTAGTGAGGATAATACGATCGCTGAAATAGTGGCTGATATGAAAGAGCAATCAGCAGCATATAAGTCAGAATCAGAAAACCTGAAACAAAGAACTAAAGAAGCTTATGCGGAAGCTAAAATTAACCAAGCATTGGCTTCAGAAAAGTTAGCTGAGGGAAAAGCATTGATGGCCAGCGCAGACTTATCTGATTCTGATGGATATATAGAAAAAATTAAAGAAGGAAATCTGCTGTTAGTGGAAAGTAAGAACCTTAGAATGGGATCTCATAGTTTACTAGAGGTGGTGAAAGCTGTAGATGCACATAGCAGACAGTTGGATGAAAGAGTAGCCAGCATTAATCAAAATGCCTTAGAAATAGAGTCCACCGCAGATTTTGATGAGGTAGTAGGGTTGCTGAAAGAGGCAAAAGAAAGAGAGAGAAGTATTAGTAAAGAAGGTAGTTCGGATCCCGAAGTAGTAATTACTCAAGCGGCATCTTTTACGGTCAATGAATTGGAAAATTTAGAGGGAAGAATTAATGTGCTGCGAGAAGAAAAAGCGGACTTAGAGAGAAAATTAACAGTAAAGAAAAGCAGGCTAGAATCTACCACTGAAGCGTCTGAAATAGAGAGTTTTAAAGTGGCTATTCTAGCTGATTCTAATGCGCTGGTAGCGGTCAAAGAGGACTTAGAGAATGAATCAGCTAAGATGGAGGCAGCCGCATATTCAGTAGAGAATTATGCGTTGCAACGCGACTATATTAAGGATATAGCTAATGAATCTCATGAGTTCCAAGGAGAACCATTAGTATTTAGTGCATCGGAAATAGAAGCTGAAATAGCTGCTGCAGAAGTAAATGTTCAGGAGACTAGTTTATTAATTACTGAAAAACAAGAATATATAGCTGCAGCCACTGATGAGCTAAATAACAGCGTAGACCTTTCTACCATTCAGTCTAAAGCAGGCAGCTTGCCTAATGGACTAGAGCTAACGGAAGTGACGGTTATTCAGTCCAATTATAATGAACAACTAGCTGATTTATATGATCTAGAGAATGTAAAGGCACATAACATTAGAGAGGAAGCGATCAAAGAAACGTATGCGAATGAATTAGCTTCTAGTCAGAAAGCTATCGATGAGGTATTAGCCAATACTGAGTTAACACCTAGAGAGAGAACGTTTTTAGAAACCGAAAGAAAAAGCACTACTGAAGCATTATCTCAAGTAGAGTTTAATGAGACGCTTCCTCCTGCTATATCAGCGGAAGAGGTGGGATCTGTGATTAGTCAGTATGCGGCTAAAGAATATGAAGAATTAGCGATCACCGAAATTGAACTAAGTTCATTAGAACAATTAAGCACTGAAAATGATTTCACTCAAACGGCTAAGCGAGCATTGGAAAATGTTCTGGAAGAAACCAATGGACAAATAGCGCTTAGCGAGAATGCAGAAGAAATTATAACGCTGAGCAGAAAAGTAAATACGATTAAACAAGGAATTACAGAATTGAACTCCAGAGGATATGAGACAACGCTTTTAAATACTGTTTATGAAAAAGAAGTGAGTTCTAACCCTGAAAGAGAGCTGGAGATAACTGAAGATTATAAAGATGTAATCGAACAAAAGATTATGCAGCTAGAGGAGCAGAATAAAACTGCATCTATTGTGGTGAAGTCAAAGAACTTAAACCTTAAGAAAAACCTTGTTAAACAGTTAACGCTTACTACTGGATCTCTTTCGAACCTAAGGACTCAAGCAGCTTTAGCGGGATCGGGAGAAACAGCTCAGTCTGAAACAGAAACTGATGTTGCGGAAAACTCATCTTCAGAAAAGCTAGACACAGAAACTACTGAAGGTAGAGTAGATGAATCTTCAGAAAACCTTACCACAGCAGAGACTGAAGAGGCAACTGCCGCTCAAGCTACCGCTAGGAAGGCTATCGCAGAGGAGTTAGCTCCTAGTTATGAAAGCCGAATTTCAGGCATATCAGAAAACTCAGCGTTGAGTGCACTTCAAATGAATGAAGAAATGCTTAATGCAAATCAAGAATTCATATCAAGCATAGAAAGTGCTGCCACAGAAAAAGAAACAGAACTAAATGCTGCAAAAAGGAAAGCTCAGAAACGATCTATTAAAGATGAGATTTCTGTATTAGAAGATGTTAAGAATAATTTAGCAGCAGAAAACGAAACGTTGGAAACTAGAATAGCAGAATTAAAAGCATTAGGAACTGAAGAAAACACACTTGTAGAAAATCGTGTTTCTGGAAATTCTGAAGAAGAGCTATCAGAGCTAGATTCTTCTAAAGAAAACACCATTGCTGAAAATGGAGCAACAGAAAGCTCTACTACTGAAGAACAAGAAGCGGCTATTGCTGCAAGAGCAGCAGCAGACTCAGAGAATATAGCTTCGAATGGAGGTAGTGGTACTGCAGACGAAGAACAAGAAGGTGAAGCTTCCACTGATTCTAAGACTACAGCAGATTCAGAGAATATAGCTGCCAATGGAGGTAATGGTACTGCAGAGCAAAAGGCAGCTATTGCTTCAAGAGCTACAGCAGACTCAGAGAATACAGCTGCCACTGGAGATAATGACACTGCAGAGGAAGAACAAGAAGCAGCTATTGCTTCAAGAGCAGCAGCAGACTCAGAGAATATAGCTACCACTGGAGATAATGACACTGCAGAGGAAGAACAAGAAGCAGCTATTGCTTCAAGAGCAGCAGCAGACTCAGAGAATATAGCTTCGAATGGAGGTGATGTTACTGCAGAGGAAGAAGAAGCGGCTATTGCTTCAGGAGCAGCAGCCGACTCAGAGAATATAGCTTCGAATGGAGGTGATGGTACTGCAGAGGAAGAAGCAGCTATTGCTGCAAGAGCAGCCGCAGACTCAGAGAATATAGCTTCGAATAGAGGTAATGGTACTGCAGAAGATAAGGCAGCTATTGCTGCAAGAGCTACAGCAGACTCAGAGAATATAGCTGCCAATAGAGAGAATGGCACTGCAGAGCAAAAGGCGGCTATTGCTGCAAGAGCAGCCGCAGACTCAGAGAATATAGCTTCGAATAGAGGTAATGGTACTGCAGAAGAAAAGGCGGCTATTGCTGCAAGAGCTACAGCAGACTCAGAGAATATAGCTGCCAATAGAGAGAATGGCACTGCAGGGGAAGAAGAAACGGCCTCTACTGAAAACAGCTTAGAGAAGACCACTGTATTAGCCGATACAGGCTCGGGTTTAACTAAAGAGCAGATTAAAACAGAAGTAAAAAAACTTCCAGCTACCGTTACGAATTCATTCTATGAAAACGCTGTAACTGCTGAGGTAATAGATGTAGATGAGTTGACTTATTCAGAACCTTATGAGGATTTAATAGAGAATAATCCGGAACTAAACTCCAAGATTAAAAAGCAAGCTCAGATAGTAGGATTAACACAAGATATAGAAAGACTAAAAGCACAAGAAACTACTTCAGAAAAAGAAGAAGAAAAATTAACTAAGCGAATAGTCAAAATCGAAAAGAAGAGAGCTAAGATGGAGGTGAAGAACTTGCCTTATGTTTTAGAAACCGCACAATCGACTTATGCGGAAGAGCTGCAAAGGGTAGATGCAGAAATCACCTCTGAAGAATCTCAAATAAGCAAGTCAGCTCCCTTAATGGAGCAGATTCAGAAAATGAGAGCTTCAGCTGAGGTTTACAGTGAAGATGCTGAGGCTTCCAGAGAATTAGCAGAGAAAAGCTCCAAGAGAGACCTCGTGAAAAAAGAAGCACTTTATAAAGAAGCTACCGCAAAACAGTTGGCCGCTTCCGAGAATTTGAAGAAAATAGATTGGTTAGTTTCTAACTCAGCTGCGCTGGCTGAACTCTCTCCAGAAACACTGGCATTAATGATGGCAGATGAAGGTTTGGCTGAAGAAGTCTCTTCTAAAAATAATGAGGCAACAGAAAATAAAATTCCGCTTGATTATGCAGGTAAGGTCTTACAATTAGAAAACAGTATAGCAGGAGTAGCGGACTTAGAAAAGAGCTGGGACTTATCTCCAGAAGAGCTTAATAGAGTAAAGCGTTCAGATGCCTTTATCGATTACGAAGGAAAAGCTGAGCAGTTGTCTCTTAATGTGAAAGAACTGGATAGAATACAAGGGGAGATAGAGTCCATCCAATTAAAAGCGAAAGAAATAGAAGGGCAGGCTTTAGAGGTAGAGAATACTATAGAGGTGACAGAAACTGAATCTGAAAAAGAAGTCATTAGAACAGAGGTGAAGAGATTAAGGGCATCAGCACAAGTGGAATATGCCAACGCATCTCAACTAGAACAAGATATGCAAAACCTAATGACATCTAGTGAAGAGTTGAGGGTAGAGCTATTAGCGTTGCAAAACTCAATGAACCCGACAACGCTATTAGCATTGGAAGAAACATTTGATTTCTCGGGAAGTAAAGACGTGGAAAGCGTTTATTTCCGTTCTCTAGATTTAAGTTCTGCGGCCAACCAAAGCTTATTTAGTACGATTAAAGACGTTTACAGCGAAACTAGACCCATTCCAGTAGGAGTGAAACTGCCAGAAGGAGTGGTGTATAAAATTCAGATAGGAGCATTCAGAAAAGCTATTTCACAAACACTTTATAATGATTTCGCTCCAGTATCAGGAGAGGAGTTGGCTAGTGGAATTACACGTTACACAGTAGGTGTATTTGCAGGAGAAATTCTGGCCAATGATGCTAAGAAAGAGGTTAGAAATTTAGGGTTTTCAGATGCATTCGTAGTAGCATACTTAAACGGAGAAAGAATTTCTCTGCCAGCATCTAGAAACTATAGAGCTTCAGAAGCTGTAGCAGCGCAAAACACTACTTCCGCTGCAGAAGAGATTAAGACTTCAGGAGAAGAGGCAGCAGGTGAAGCTACCGAGGAGAACACGACTACTTCTTCAGAAGAGGCTTTACCTAATGCGTCTAGTAAAAGCGAAACCGCTTCTAATACTGAGGCTAAAGAAGAGATTGAGACTTCAGGAGAAGAGGCCGCAAGTATAGCTACCGAGGAGGCCGCGAATACTTCTACAGAAGAGGCTTTACCTGACGCATCGATTAAAAGTGAAGCCACTTCCAATACTGAGGCTACAGAAGAGACATTCAACCCGACAGAATCTGCGGATGATTATTACGAAAAATTCCCTGATGCGGCTGAAGCCAATCAGATAGAAGTGTTAAGCGGATTGTTCTTCACTGTTCAGGTAGGAGTTTACTCTCAACCGGTTCCGTCTAAGGAGATTTTTAACATTGCACCGCTGAACTCTGAGAGCTTAGCCAACAATAACATTAGATACTCTACAGGTATTTATAATAACCTCCAGGAGGCAGCTCGAAGAAAAGAGCAAGTAAAGAATTTAGGAATAGGAGATGCTTTCGTTACTGCATATTATAATGGAAAGCGCATAGGCATTTCTGCGGCCAAAGAGAAGTTCTTAGAGTCCGGGATAGAAGTTACAGAAGTGTCGAACCAATTGGCAGATGAGCGGCTTAAGAGCAGTCAGGAGAATACGTCTGAGGCACGCCCATTAGAAAATAAGGAATATGTAATTTACATAGGAACCTTTAAAGATGAAGTGCCAGCCAATATAGCTAAGGCCATACTTCTCTTAGAAGAATCTAGAGGCATAGTCCAAGAGAAAGTAGGAGATGAAGTAGCGTTTTTCACACGTTCTGTTAAGTCTGAAGAAACTGCTAAAATCATCCAGCAGGAGTTCGAATCCTATGAAGTGTTTTCTACCGAGATTAGAGAGGTGAAGGAGTAGATTAAAAATTGCTTATTGAATCATCTTTTTAGTTTAAGAAATTCAATACCATTAAATAATTATTTATGGCTATTTTAGATGATCTCTAAGATTCTACTATGAAGAATGTTTTTATTTTGTTATTTGGATTTTTTCCAATACTATCTTCCGTGAGTCAAGACTTCGGTTCTCCTGTACTAATTAATGATAATGACTATGTCGAACATTCTATGGATTGTTCTGATTTAGATGGTGATGATGACATTGATTTATTGTCAGTTCAAATGGGAGCATATTCCATTCGGATTTATGAGAATGAGGGTTTTGGAGGTTTTTTGTCTTATCAAATAGAAACTGAGGGTTTTCAAGTTTTGATGGGATACTTTTTAGATGTTGATAAGGATAATGATGCTGATATTATTTTATATGGAAGTTTCACAGACAAAGAACCAATGGGTTTCCCTCTGGTCTATTTATTAAATGACGGTGCCGGAAGCTTTGATGTGCCCACGGAATTGGTAGAGTTTGAAGGGGGCACTTTCTCAATGAGTTTGTCTGATAGAGAAGTATTTATCGATATTGATTTAGATGGAGATAAGGATTTTATAGGATCAAATGCCTTTGATGCTACTATTTACTGGCAAGAAAATCAGGGAGATTTAATTTTCGGTGAGAGTCAATTGATAGATGACATGCTATTTCAATCTTCAGCTTTGGTAGGTGGTTATGATTTAGATAATGATGGAGATTTTGATGTTGTTTCCTCATCTTCATCAGAACTTGTGTGGTACGAAAATTTGGGGAGTGGAAATTTTGACGAGAAAGTTATTCTTCGATATGGTATCGAAGGTATCTCTAGTTTTTATGTCATGGATATGGACGGGGATTCTGATTTGGATGTTATAGAGCAAGTAAATCTAACCAGCCATATTTTATGGTATGCAAATGATGGTGAAGGTAATTTCGGGTATGGACAAGTCGTTAATGATGATGGATTGGATGGGCACTTCATATTAATGGATATAGATGCAGATGATGATCTTGATGTTCTTATAGGAATCGATTCTGAAGATGGAATTTATTGGTGTGAAAATATCGGTTCAGGTAACTTCACAAATTCAGAATTGCTAATTGAAGGAATTACGATTTTGTTTGATCCGTTAAATTCTGATTTAGATGGAGATGGAGATGTGGATTTGTTAAGTCGTAATGATATGCTAGAAGCCATATGGTTTGATGCTGATTCAGAATTAACGTTGAATGAAATAGATGTAGAAGAAATACTTCTGTATCCGAATCCAATGACTGAAAGCTGTACTGTTCATTTTAAGGATAATGCCTTACGTACAGTTTCAATTATAGATAATCTGGGTAGGAGAAGAGTCCACTTAAAGGGAGTCCATGAAAAAGAAATTGAATTCTTCAAAAGAGACCTTGAGTCTGGTAGATATCAAATATTAATTAGCCAAGAGGATAGTTCTATCTCATGTCCGCTAATTATAGAATAATTGATCTAGCCTTAGCTATGCAGCGACCTAACTTCTTCTAAAGCTTCTTCATAAATTTTCTCATATCGTGAAAGTACTTTAGAGATATCGAACTCCTTTGCACGCTCTAGTGCTTGCTTCTTAAACTTTTCAAGTCTTTTCTCTGAGCTAAGCAAATAGACACAATGCTTGGCCATTTCCTCTATGTCTCCTACATTACTCATCATTCCAGAAACACCATGCCTGTTTAACTCTGGAATACCTCCTGTATTACTAGAAACTACAGGAACTCCTGCAGCCATAGCTTCCAAGGCTGCTAGCCCAAAACTCTCCTGTTCTGATGGAAGCATAAAGAGATCGGCTATGCTTAGCACTTCAGTAGGATTTTTTAGTTTTCCTACGAGAAGCACATCGTCACAGATTCCGTATTCACGGCACATCTGACTTACTTTATTTCTGTCTGGACCATCACCTACTAAGACCAGTTTGGCTTTCACCTCTTTTCTAACCAGGTTAAAGACTTCTATAATATCTGGAATACGTTTTACTGGTCTGAAGTTGGAGATGTGCGCTATTATTTTTTCTCCATTGGGAGCATAGCTTTGTCTCAGTTCTTCGTTAGGGACGAAACTCGCTTGATCGATTCGTATGAAGTTAGGAATAACCTCTATGTCCTTGTTTACACCGAAAAGCTTGTAAGTGTCATTTTTAAGACTACTAGAAACTGCGGTTACTCTGTCACTCTTATTTATAGCGAAGCTAATCACAGGCTCGAAAGAGGCATCTTTTCCCAGTAAAGTAATGTCTGTTCCGTGCAGCGTAGTAACTACAGGAATATGAATGTCTTCTTCAGCTAAAATTTTCTTAGCCATATAAGCGGCAGAGGCATGTGGAATGGCATAATGCACATGGAGTAAATCTAAGTGTTCGTGCTTCACTACATCTACCATTTTACTAGCGAGAACTAATTCATATGGAGGATAGTCAAACAGGGGATACTCTGAGACGTTAACCTCATGATAGAATATGTTTTTTCGGAATGAACCTAACCTTACCGGCTGGTTATAAGTAATAAAATGGACTAGATGTCCTTTATCGGCAAGCTCCTTCCCTAATTCTGTAGCCACCACACCACTACCGCCAAAAGTGGGGTAGCATACTATACCTATTTTCATTGTTTACTTGCTTATGAATTTCGCTGCTCAGCTTTATCTATAGCATCGTAGAGCACTTGCTGAATATCTGTTCTGATATTCATATCAATCAGTTTTCTATTCCCAGCGTCAGGATAAACTCTGTTGGACAAAAATACATAAACTAAGTCCTTTTCTGGGTCTGCCCAAACAAGTGTTCCTGTGAATCCACTATGTCCAAAACTTGAGGCAGAGGCACTGTTACACGCGGGTCCTGAATCTGGATTCATCACGGGTTTATCAAATCCTACTCCTCTTCTGTTCTTATCCTTGGCAAAATGGGCCGTATTATAAAAATCAAATGTAGTACTGTTGAAAAATTGCTCGCCAGCATAATTTCCCTTGTCTAAAAACAACTGCATAATCGTAGCTATGTCATAGGCATTAGAGAATAGCCCTGCATGTCCACAGGCTCCTCCGAGCATAGCCGCTCCTGGATCATGGACGTATCCTCTCAACACTTGATTTCTAAACAGCCTGTCATTTTCAGTAGGAGCTATTAGATTCTTATTCATCCTTTTTAGTGGATGATAACCTATTGTTTTTAATCCTAAAGGAGTATAAAAATTTTCTGAAACATAATCTTCTAAAGAGAGTGAAGTCATGTGAGGAAACATTCTGTAAATCAGATAATAACCGAGGTCTGAGTACTTGTAGTTCCTTTTGTCTCTTAGCGGATTTGTAAGGATTTTATAATAGATACTATCCGCATAAGAATGGTCTATATAGAGCTTGTCTGCCACTTTAGAATAACCATCTTTAGGGAAGTTTCTGTAATATTTACTTGAAGGTGTCTTATTTACTAGGGTATAGTCATAAAAAGGAATCCAAGGCTTAAGACCAGCAGTATGACTGAGCATTTCCTTAAGATTCATATTAAAATAATCTGATGTGTCGGCTATATCTGGAAGGTAATCACAGAGATTATTATTAGGGTCGAATTTATTTAAGTCTGTAAGTTGTAATAGAGATAGGGTAGTAGAAGCGATTTTGGTAATACTAGCCAAGTCATAAACAGTTTGGGTCGTTACTTTTTTTCTATTCTCGTAAGTTTGGTGTCCATAGCTTCTGTCTACGATTACATTACCGTTTTTAATGGCTAAAACTCTACAGCCTGGATATGCTTTTTCTTTTATTCCTCTGAGCGCTATAGTGTCTATTTTCTTTAAATCTGCAGGGTTTAACCCCAGTTCAAATGGAGAAACATTTCTTCGTATTCTAATGGCCTTACCGATAGTAATCCCATCTCCTTCTATAAACTGGCCAGCAGAGATGGGAAGTTTTCCGTTTATTTTAATAGCTCCTATAATAGCATCTGCAGCTGCCTTTTGGGCTTCTTTAGAATCTTGGTAAGCCACCATGATGCTCGAGAAGTTGTCTAGGTTTTTTAATTTATAGAGGCTGTATGCATTGGTGTAAATAGTAAGAACATTTTCTTTATTCTTATCTATTTTACTCAGGAGAAGATTAATGTTATCTGTAATTCCGAAGTCCTTTTTAGGCTTGTTAGAAGTACCCAAAATGTTTACGATTACTCGGTCAAAAGTTTTTAGCTCATTAGCTATGTTTTGTATTTCAGAGAACCCTACTGTTTTGGTGACATTGAACGTTTTAACCTCTAGATATTTCTCTAAATTTTCTCCGAAGTGTTTCGCTGTTCTATCCGCTCCTATGTTTATTACGGCAGTTTTATTTTCGTTTATTTTAAGGAAAGGAAGAGTGTTTTTTTCATTGCGTAGCAATGTTATGGAAGCATCTGCCAATCGCTGGTTCAACCAGTTGAACTCTTCAGAATTTAGGTCTTTTACTAAGTCCGTTTTATCAAGCTTTTCCTTTTTGTTTAACCCCAACCATTCTTTAGTCTTCAGAATTTTAAGGCATCTAGTATTAATGGTTTTTTCAGCGATTTCACCTGATGCTATGGCAGCCATTATTTTCTTTATGGCCTGAGGAACATCCTCTGGGAAGAGGAGTACATCGTTTCCTGCTTTTAGCGCTTCTAGGTCTACTTCTCCAGGTTTAAAATACTTAGCTACGCCTTTCATGTTTAGCGCATCAGTGAATGAAAGCCCTTTGAAATTAAGCTGTTTTTTAAGTAAAGTATTTACTGTAGCGGAAGAAAGGGTAGTAGCTCTATTCTCCCTATTGTCCAATACTGGAATGTGGAGGTGGGCCACCATTATACTTCCAACGCCTTCATTGATGGCGTTTTTAAAAGGAAATAGCTCTATGCTGTCTAGTCTGTTTCTGTTATGATTCACTGTAGGCAGGGCTAAATGCGAATCCATATCGGTATCTCCATGTCCAGGGAAATGCTTGGCGCAAGCGAGCACTCCATTTTCCTGAAGTCCTTTGATATACATCAGTCCTTTTTCAGAAACGTTCTCTCTGTTTTCACCAAAAGAGCGGTAGTTAATCACAGGATTATTGGGGTTGTTATTTACATCCAGAACTGGTGAGAAGCTTACGTGCACTCCCATTCTCTTCATCTGTTGGGCTATTTGTGCTCCCATTTCGTAGACTAAAGAGTCGTCATCCATAGCTCCCAGAGTCATCTGATATGGGTAATGGATAGAATTAGACAATCTCATACTCAGACCCCATTCTATATCCATTCCTAACCAAAGGGGCGTTTGAGTAATATCCTGATAACACTTGGTAAGCTCCATCTGAGAAGCGGGGTCTCCTTGAAAGAAGATCAGTCCTCCTATTTTTTCTTCTGTGATTAATTTTAGAAGTTCGGTTTTATGCGCGGCATCTCTATTGGAATATGCTGCTACCATAAATAACTGAGCTACTCTTTCTTTTACTGTAAGCGAATTAAAAACTGAATCTGCCCATGGTGTAGGCGTTTCCTTTTTGATGAAAGGGAGAGATGCATCTTCTTCGTATTCTAGTGTATGGACTAAAGAGAAGTCTAGTTCTTCGTTTTGGTCAAGAGGGAGTACTATTTCAGTGGAGTCTTTTTTAAGAGTGAGCTCCGTATGTTTTGACTCATCCTTAGGTTCGTGTTGTGCTAATTGGGGATTGGCCAAAACACCTAAAGAGTTGATGCCACTTACTGTAAGTAGTATAGCCAAAAGGCTGAGGATATAGGAATAGCTTCTCTTCATGGACATTAAACAAAACGTAGAATGTAGTCCAGCTATTGGCTCTAAAATGCTCTTTGTTGCTGAATTATCAACAAATGTGATAGAAGAAAAATTAGAAACTTTGCGTTAGTAGTTATTCGTAGATTGTTTTACTGTAACTCACTAATTTGTTCTCCGTTACTGATTAGTTCTTGGGCTTTTTTGGTAATGAACTCGAACTGTTCATCTAGGGATAAGTCTGAATTGTCTAAAACCACAGAATCTGCTGCTTGACGCAGTGGATCGGTGTCTCTGTTGGAATCTATGTGGTCTCTTTCTGTAATATTCTGCTTTATTTCCTCTTTAGATACGGCTACTCCTTTAGAAATAAGCTCGTCATATCTTCTTTGGATTCTTACTTCTGGTGTGGCCACCATAAATATTTTAAGGTCAGCATCAGGAATTACTACGGTTCCTATGTCTCTGCCATCCATCACTACACCTTTATTCTCAGACAGTCTTTTCTGCAGTTTCACCAGTTTAGCTCGTACTTCTTTTACAGTACTCACAGGACTTACGTGCTTAGAAACCTGCATTTGGCGAATTTCTTTTTCTACGACAGTTCCATTGAGGCAAGTTTCTGATTTAAAGCTTACAGGGTTGTATTGGAATGTGATGTAAACATTGTCTAAATCATTGATTAAGGCTTCTTCATTTAGACCTTCAGGGGTAACGTATCCTCTCTTTATAGCGTGAAGTGTCATAGCTCTATACATAGCGCCTGTGTCTATGTAGATATAGTTAAGTTCTTTGGCTACGGCTTTAGCTAATGTGCTCTTTCCGCAAGATGAGTACCCATCTATAGCTATGCTTATTTTCTTTTTCACGGTTACTGGCTTTGAAACAAAAGTACGATTAAAGCTAGGGACTCACAAAAAAAGAGCGGTCAATGTTCGGATTCAGCGTATTGTGAATATATGGTGATGAGCATATTTAGTGTCTGGTAGGAACTGCACCGAAATAGCCGAGTCTTTTAGAGGCTATGGAATTTGTTTTTGGATACGAAGGCATTACTTCCTAGAGAGTAGCTTCTCTTCTCCTTCTAAAATCTTCTGTTTCACAAAACCCACCTGGTTTTCGACCAATTAGTGTTTGTGGCTGGTCAGCCTTTTGAGAACTTTGAGTGTTTCTAGTTTCGCGTAGCAATATATGGGACGTTTTGGCTTCTGTTATTTATTGAATGTTTCGTGTTATCATTGAGGGGAATTATCTCGTTATTGCAACGCTATATATAAACGTACTTAAAAATAAAAAACGATGAGCACTACAGCATTTAATGGACAGGCGGTAAATACCAAGGGGAATTTCCCAGTAATAGGAGACAAGATTTCTGGATTAAACCTCACCAAGACTGATTTATCTTCTTTAACTGAAGAGGATTTGAAAGGGAAAAAAGTGGTTTTTAATATTTTTCCGAGTGTAGATACTGGGGTGTGTGCTATGCAGCTGAAAACGTTCTCTTCTAAGTTGAAAGATAGGGAGGATGTGGTGTTGTTATTCGCTTCTTTGGATCTGCCATTTGCTTTAAGCAGGTTTTGTGGTGCAGAGGGGATAAAGAATGCTGTTACTACTTCGGATTTCAAGCATAGATGCTTAGAGAATCATGGGCTTTTAATGACAGATGGAGCGCTAAACGGATTATACGCTAGAGCGGTAATGGTGCTAGATGAGGAGCAGAATGTGATTCATTCAGAATTGGTTTCTGATATTACCATCGAGCCTAATTATGATGAGGCGCTGAAGTTTATATAAGGGACTCAGTTTTACCATAGAGTATAAAAAGCCAGACACTTTTCGTGTCTGGCTTTTTGGTGTTCGGAAGTTCTTTTGGGGCTGATGCTTAGAAAACCGATATCTAATAAAAAAAGTGTTTTTTATTCCTTTTATATGCGTGCAATTACTGACAGCTAGCCACTTGAGTTCTGTAGCTGTTGGTAATAGTCAAATGGGCTGTAGGGCGCGCTAAACAAGGGCTTTCTATGTGTACATTCGAGGGTATGACTCTCCAATCATCTCTCCTCATTAGCCTTTTTTGTCTCTTTCAAATTCAAGGGATGGCTCAGTACCCAGAATCAATTCATAATGAAGATTTAAGGTCTTGGCTCAAGATAAATTTGTATGATGATTTATTCACTGATTTAGGATATAACAGTGCTCGTGAACAGATGTATTCGTTCACGGATGAGGTGAATGGTAAGATTTATTGCATTTATACGGATTTTGAAATGGATTCTGAAGTAACCACCTATCCAAATCCCATTAATGCAGAACACATAATTCCTCAGTCTTTTTATGGAGCGGAATCGCCTATGAAATCTGATATTCATAATATTCGTCCAAGTCATCAAAATGTGAATTCAGCTCGGTCTAATCATGACTTCGGGGAGGTGCCCGATAATCAAGCGCGATGGTATGGACTTGATGCTTCAGCTGACTACGTTTCTTTGTTGACTGAGCCAGAAGTGTCGTTAAACTTCTCAGAGGGTGCTAATAGCTTGTTTGAGCCTCAGGAGGATAGGAAAGGAGATGTGGCTCGCCATATATTCTATTTCTATACGGTTTATCCTACTCAAGCTGGGCTGATTTCTGAGTTGATTGATTTGAATCTTGTTTATCAGTGGCATTTGCAGGATCCCGTGGATGCTCTGGAGATTCAGCGTAACCAAAGAGCTGAACAAGTCCAAGGCAATAGAAATCCATACATTGATTATGAAGAACTGGCTTATGATGCGTGGTTATGGCAGGAGGTCCCAGGCTGTATAGATGTAACGGCAGATAATTATAATCCTGAGGCTACTGTGGATGACGGGAGCTGTATTTCTCTAAGCGTGGGCTGTACTGATCCAGCGTTTTTGGAGTTCTCGCCAGAGGCCAGTATTGATGATGGGAGTTGCTTAAGTTTGATAATAGCAGGGTGCAGGTATGAGAATGCAGATAATTATAATCCTGAAGCAAATGTGGATGATGATGGTTCTTGTCTGTTTAGTCCTTTTTGCCCTGGTGATTATAATAATGATGGCTCGGTAAACGTGTCTGACCTAGGAGGTTTTTTGGGCTCGTTTGGAGAGGCTTGTCTTTAGGGTAGGGAGTTTTTGGTGCTAGGCTTGTTTGAGCCACAGGTTGTAAGCTGGCGGTAGTTTTTTGTTGTTTATTTTGTTATGTCCGAGCTAGCGGGGGAGCGGGTACCCCTTCTCTATTCTTAAATATATGTTGTTTGTTTTATCTTGTTTTCCTTTATTGGAAATCAACATTTCTGTTACGTTACCGTTTGTTTTATCTTACTTTCAAATAGTTAAGTTTTCGCTTATTGGAAATCAACAATTCTGTTACATTACCACGTGCGCGCGAGCAGGACAATTACCTTTTTGGATAGTAGTGAACAATTTCTAAGAACAATTCTTCTTTCTCTAAATATACTTTACAAAGGAAATATCTGAAGTACAAATCTCTCATGACA